>Ga0208871_1000106_pt1 | contig 30953 bp, 54 predicted proteins | sample CryBogCBE19Jun07_FD_184592 | JGI IMG/M metagenome (GOLD analysis project Ga0208871, IMG submission 184592) | Freshwater microbial communities from Crystal Bog, Wisconsin, USA - CBE19Jun07 (SPAdes) | ecosystem: Environmental > Aquatic > Freshwater > Bog lake | place: Crystal Bog, Wisconsin, USA...
GAGAATACACAGATATATGGGAGATAGCCAAGACAGGGAAAAGGACACAGGCGGCAAAAGAATACTTTACCCTACCTACTCTGCATTGGGGTGGTTACAGGCGGCGGCAATTGGTAACGACATTACCCCAGAGCTGCCATTGATACAGCCAGCGCAAGGCGGCAGGGTAAGGTTTGGCGGCAACTTCAAAAATATAAATTCATATTAAATGGGCGCACCTAATAACAACGGCTTTGTAGGCTTCCTTAAATCTATCAATCCATTTGGAAATGATAACAATAGCCCCGCGCTAGTAAAAAAGGATTTACGCGGATATATAGCCCCCGTACAGTTACAGCGTTTAAGGGCTGACGTTTTATCGTGGCGTGATATAATGGCTGAATCGGAGAATGTATGGTTTCCACACAGGGTTAAAGCTCAACGCTTATTCATTGATACTATTAATAACGCTCAGGTGTTTGCGTGTATTGAAAGGAGAAAAGAATTAACAATTTTGCGTAAGTGGGAATTTATGGATAAGCACGGTAAGATAGATGAATACACAACTGATTTATTAACCGATACTATCAACGGACGCAACCAAAATAAAGAGTGGTTTAATAAATTTATTTCTTACTCCCTCGATGCTATGTATTATGGCTATACATTAATAACATTGGGTGATATAGTAAACGATAGCTTTCCCAATATTGACATAATTAAGCGATGGAATGTTTCGCCTGACAGATTGAATGTAACTAGCTATATCTATTCATTGAGCGGGGCTAACTTTATGGAAGAGCCATATAAGAATTGGCATGTGTACATTGACACTCCTAATGATATTGGTAGTAGTAAAAGTGGATTTGGATTATTGTATAAAGTTGGAATTTACGAAATCTTTTTGCGTAATATTTTGGGATTCAACGGTGACTTTGTAGAATTGTACTCACAGCCTTACAGGGTAGGTAAGACTACTAAGACAACGGAAGGAGAAAGAGCCGAGCTAGCAACAGCCTTGCAGCAAATGGGTAGTGCAGGGTGGGCATTGATAGACCCAGAGGATGAGATTACCTTTTTGGAAACAGCATTAGGCGGCACGGGTTACCAAGGGTACGATAATTTTGAGCAACGACTTGAAAAGAAGATAAGTAAGATTATTTTGGGTCACGCCGATGCGATGGATAGTGTGCCGGGAAAATTGGGAGCGGGTCAGCAAGGCGGGCAAAAATCTCCCGTGGAACAAGCAATGGATGATAAGGCAACTAAGGACGGTAGTTTTGCCCAGAACGTGGTTAATACCAAGCTGTTTGAAAACCTTAGAAACTTAGGCTTTCCGATTCCACCCGAAACGGTAGCCGTATTAAAAAATGATGCCGAGGTGAAGGAATTTAACGACAGCGTAATAGACCAAGCCGTTAAGATGCAATCGGCGGGGCTTACTATGGATGCCAAATATTTTACAAAGACTACTGGGATTCCCGTTGCTGCACCAGCGTTACCAATGCCTTCATTTACGCCGAGCATTAAAAACAAATTGGAAAAAATTTATAATAAACATTCGCATGATTAAGAAACTAATTGAAAAGTATAAGTCTTACAGAAAACGTAAGTTGCAAACAAAAGCCTATAAAGAGATTACGACAGCTTTGGCGAGCAATCCGACCATACTTTCCGAAAAGAAACTGCAATTTGAGAAAATATTTGGCATTGACAGCAAGACAAGAACTAGGGAACAATGGGCAAACCTTGTGAGGGTTTACGGTATTGCCACGGTGGCGGAAAAAGAAGGATTAACGGAACGTGAAGTAAATTTGAAGTGTACCGAAAGTTTTAGCATGAGGTTGAAAAGGGAGTTTAAAGAAAAACAAAAAGATGCCTAAGGAAAAGGAAACACCCAAGATGAAATACACCGAGGCGCAAGTCGCAAGCTTGCTGCATGGTATTTTCACGGGTGAAGTTGACGAGTACAATATCCCAGAAGAATTGTACAGCGCAATTTCAGACTACCTTTTGAAAGCACTTTATGATGGCTTTGGTGGTACTTTGGCAGACTTTGAGGGCAAGGATTATGAGTTGTTGAACGAGTTACGGGAAAATATCTATATGTTTTCGGCGGCTAAGTCCTACCAGCAACTAAAGGATATTGGTAGTTTGATGTTCGATGAAAACGGCGATAGGGTAAGCATCAATGACTTTTCAAAGTTAGGTGCAGAAAGATTTGATACATGGAACGATGCCTACGGACGGACGGAATACAATACAGCCGTAGCCAGTGCCGAAATGGCTGGTAAATGGAATGAAGTTGAACGCAACAAAGATTTATTGCCGTACCTTCGCTACAGCACCATTGGGGATGCTTGCGATATTTGCGCACCATTGGACGGCATGACAGCTAAGGTTGATGATGCTATTTGGAACACGGTAACACCACCAAACCATTTCAACTGCCTTTGTGTGCTTACCCAAGAAGAGGCAGATATAGAAGAAACGCCAACAGACGAAAAGGATGCTATCTTTGCAAAGGTGGACAAAGAAATGGATGATACTTTTAAATTTAATCCCGGAAAGGAAAAGGTAGTGTTCAGTGAAGACCACCCATATTTCCAAGTTCCAAAAGAAGATAGGGAGTATGCAGAGAATAATTTTAATCTTCCAATACCAAAAACAGACAAATGATAACAACAAGCAAAAACCCTCACAGGTGGGATAAAATTATTGTTACCGCTATCATGGTATCAATGTTTGTTTTATTGGCAGTTTTAAAATACCTTGCAAGTAATGGATAAGAAAATAGCGGAATTAAAAATGGCGGCAATGATACTGCTGACGCAGCCTCACGAGGAAAGCGAGCCTTACGCTATTTTGAAAAGCATGGAAGAAAGGTGTTATCAAATAGTAGAGACGTGTTTTAAGGCAGGGTATAGACAAAGAGACGGCGAGTTAATTATTAATCAAACAGAAAATGTCGACTAAGTTTAATTTTGAGGAAGTGATAAAACGCCTGCAAGCGGCGGAACGTGAGACTTTAGTACTATTGAGTAATCAAGCGCAGAATTATTTCCTATCTTCGTTCAAGAATCAGGGGTTCGATGGGAAGCCGTGGCAGGAGGTGCAAAGAAGGAATAGCGGCAAAGACCCCCGCACTGGCAAACAATACCCTGCATATCTTTATCCTAAGACTAAAGGGCTACAACGGCGTACTTCGCCGATATTGGTTGGTGCGGGATTTAAGATAAGGGGCGGCACGTTGCGAAGGGCGGTAAGTAGCATGGCAGACACGGCGCAGATAACAACAAGCGGTGGCGGTGGTACTAGTAAGTTAAGGATGGTGGTAGATTTGGATTATGCCAAATACAATAATGAAGGCGGCGGACATTTGCCAAAAAGACAATTCGTAGGACAAACGGCGCAATTGACAGAAATGCAATTGGCTAAGATTAAGGAAATAACTAAAAGGATATTTAAGTAACATGGCAGGAATCAAACAACCTTTGCAGGATGTATTGGCGCAACTTGCTGCTATCCAAGTGACAAACATGGATAATCAAGTTGGTAACTTATACTCCCGTGTATGGAACAACCAACTGCAATACATGGATGATGGCAGTGGGGATGTATTCCCACGACCAGCCGCATTTGTGGAAGTGGTTAGCCCTGCACAATACGAAGCCATTGGATTAGGTTTTAGGTCAGCCGACTTGGGTTTTCGTATCCATCTTATACACGACTTCTATAACCAAGATGGAACGATGGAGCAAGATTTAGGAATATTCGACTTACGGGATATGATACTTGCAAATCACAACAACCCCGTTAATCCGGGGCTATCGCTATTTTGCCCAACAGCTTGCGGTGCGATGGTATGCGTAAGCGAAACGCAGGATTATTCACACAAAAATATTTATCACTACATATTGGATTTTGTTTGTAATTTTACCGACAGCAAAGGCAGTGGTTACGATACTGATGCAGGGCAGTTTGATGATACGCCTAATCCAAATATGGATACACAGATAACGGCAACTATTGGTGAAAGCGCAGCGAATATTCCAGATACAAGTTACTTTATAATACCCACAAATTAGAATAAAATGCAAAGTTATATAGCAATTGGAGGCGCAATAGACGGTGAGGTATTTGAAAAAACCAAACTGCAAGAAGGAGGCGATATTACAATTGATGAATACGCAAAAACAAATAAGGTAATCATGGCTTATAGACAACAACAGCCTTATTACAAACAGATTTACAATATTGATAGCGTAAACAAAACGCTCGTATTTTCACACGATGTAAAATAATTAAGTAATGGCACGAAGTGTAGCAACAATACAAACTCAAATACAAACACAACTCGTTGCAAACCTTGCAGCGGTAGGGATTACTTTGGATACTACCCAATGGAGCAAACGCAGTATCCTTAGGGCGTTGTGTAACACATTTGCCGTTTGTGCCGCTTTCATAGAACAATTAATGGATGTGTTGCAACTATCAATCGAAACAACGGTAAGCCAAGCCGCTGCACCTTCGGCTACATGGTTGCAGTTAAAGATGTTTCTGTTTCAATACTCGTCCACAAATCCGCAAATACTGCAATTGATAAACACCGTTATTCAATACCCAGTGATTGATGCCACCCTGCAAATAATTACAGGGTGCAGCGTTACTAGCAGCGTAAGTAATGAAGTAGTTATAAAAGTCGCAAAAGGTAATCCATTTGTAGCATTGGCAAGCGGGGAACTTTCAGCGGCTCAGGGATATGTCAATGAGTTTGGGGCGGCTGGAATAAAATACACGGTTGTTTCTTTAAACAGCGACAAGATTTATATCAATGCAAATATTTACTATAAAGGTCAATACTCGGCGGTAATACAGGCTAATGTTATTGCAGCCCTTAATACCTTCTTGCAGAATATTGCAACAACAAATTTAACTACTAATCTTTCAACAAACGGGGCTGTAAAGATTAGTGATATTGAGAGTACCATAAGAAGTGTCACTGGGGTCAATGACGTGGTATTGTTGAATGTTTCCGCAAGACCCGACAGTGCAGTTTTCAGCGCAAGTGTAAACCTTGTTTTGAATCAAACGCTACTAAGTAGGCAATTGCTGCCTATTGCGGGTTATACGGTACAGGAGACAACAACCGGGAAAACATTCGCTGATTCTCTAAACTTTATTCCGCAATAATGAGTTTTTACGACTTAGACATATCGAAGCAAGCGAAAATATTGTTGCCGCCTGATAAGCGGTTTAATAATACGATTGCCATTCTCACAGCCTTATTGTCGCCATTGCAATGGGCGCATGATTTACTGTTTAATTCGTATTATGTAGGCAGTTCCGCTCCAGCATACGCTCCAGGTACTTACAACTATCAAGACGAAGTTATTTACAACAAACAAGTTTACAGCAGTTTGATTGATAACAATACTGATGCACCAACGACGAGCAATTGGATATTGATACAAAATAATTTCATAGGCGTGAAGGAAAGGGCGTTGTATAATGGCAACAAACTTATACTTGAATATGCTTGCAATAAGGAATTTGGCACTACATTTAGGCAGCCCAATGACCCCGTTAATCCAACACCTAGCGACATTTACATAACCAACGTTGCAGCTACATTAACGGGCTTTAGGGTAGGTAGTACGGAATTAGGCAGTAGTAGCGTTGGGGCAAGTGGGGCAAGTGCAAGCATTGGCGGTTTGACACCGTTTGTTTATATAAACAATTTTACGGTAAACATACCTACAGCATTAGCAACGGCTTTGGGATCTAATTATGTAGCAATAGTTAGCAGCTTTGTTGGGCAATATGCAGCAGCAAGTATCAACTTTACAATTTCAACATATTAAAAAATTATAGCAATGAGGATATTAGACGTTTCGGCAATAACAGATAGCAAACAATTCTTCCCAAAACAAGGGACGTTGCAGTTTTTACAGGATGCCTACAAGGAGCAGTTGAATAATTTGGCGCAATCTATCATTCAGGGATTGGGAAATACTTATAGCGCATCCGTTGCCTATGTCCTTTGGGGTTGCGTGAATACAGGCAGCGGCTCAAACTATATCATCGGTGCCGGTGCAATATTTTACAATGGTGAAGTTTTCAGTGTACCCGCAGTTTCGTTGACAGCAAGCGGAAACGTCCCCGTAGCCAATATAGTAACAGCACAATACACGGTTAATGCCGACCCTGTTACTTACAGTGATTCCACAACGGGCAACATTCATAACATAAGGACAATATCAATCGGGTTGGGTACAAGTGGGAGCGGTATAAGTGATTATTCTAATTTTGTAAATGTTAGTTTAGTACAGCCGTCACAGGTATTATTGAAAGGAGGCACAACAGCTTTTACGCCATCGCTATCAACTGACCCTGCAAACAAGGGATATGTTGATGCAGCGGTAGGGGTGAAGTGTATTTATGCTGGGAATATAAATAATGCAAACACTCCAAAAGCTTCTCAGTTGTTTCCTACATCTGGACTTGGTCTTGCTGGAAGTGTTACCGTAACAAGCGGAACAACTGGCGGTGAAAATTCTTATACTGTAAGCCACGGAATCGGAAATAGCAATTATTTTGTGACCCTTCAAGGTAGTGATATTTCAAATGAAACAACTTACGCAAATGGCGTTATTTCGATAAGTAACAATTCTTTTATCATTCCTTTAATTGCAAATAGCGGAAAGCAATATCCTAACGTTTCTTTTCAAATTTGGCAATATCAATAATATGGCAAACGAAAACAATAAATTAAGTCCACAGGAACGAGGGGAGAAGGTGTATTTACCGCCATTGTATCATCGACTCGTGGAAGCAGAAAAAGATTATACGGGCGATAGTAAAAGTGGGATAATTGCAGCAGCCGTAAAGAAGCATTATGACGCTATGCCGTTAGACCAAAAAAATAATTTACTAAATAGAAATAGAGGGTAGGTAGTTTTTTTTTCATAGTTTTTATGTGAAATGGGTGGCGTTTCTACGCATAGCCCTTTTTTTATGCCACAAATTATTCCAACCCACATATAACCCTTTACTTAATTACCCATATTGCCATACGTAATTTTACCACATGATTTATTGTATTGACCCGACAGTTGACGAGCCTATCATGTTGCTGAATACGCATATTGGTATGGATGATACAGACGGGCAAGGGATAAACGGCTCTTTGTTTCAACAGGAACTTTTGCAACTGGATACTTTAGGCAAGAAACGCATACAGATTTGGATTAACAGCCCCGGAGGCGTAGTAACGGATGGGTACAACATCTACAACGCTATTTTAAAATCCAATACACCCGTGGATACATATTGTGTGGGTTGTGCAGCCTCGATAGCTGGTGTCATATTCCAAGCAGGGCGCAAAAGGATAATGGCTGATTACGCATGGTTGATGTACCACAACCCATTTGGAAGCGAAAACGGCGACATCATAAAGACGATGAAAACAAGCATCGTCACAATGATTGAAAAGCGTTCCGGGATGGATGAAGGTTCGGTTAACAAGATGATGAACCGTGAGACATTCATAACTGCACCGGAGGCTTTGGAAATGAAGTTGTGCGATTCGATAGAAAGCAGTGTAAAGTTAAACACTAAGTATTTACAAAAAATTTCGGATAGCTTACAATTTCACAAGGAATGCAACAAAGTAGTAAACACTTTTCTAAACACAAATACAAATAAAATGAGCGAGTTAACAAAAATTACAATGCGCTTAAAGCTGAATGACGCAGCCCGTCAGGAGGATATAGTAGCTGCTATTGATGCCATCGAAAACAGGGCTAAGGTAGCCGAGGAAAAAGCCGTAGAGGTAGAAAACAAGGCTAAAGTAAAAGCCGATGCCGACATGGAAGAAATGGACGCTTTGAAAACCAAAATCAAGAAATTGCTTGAGGACAAAGAAAAAAACCAAGCCGAGTATGAAGACTGCAAGGCTAAGTTGGACGCTATGACCAAAGACAAACTTGCCGCAGAGGAAAAAGCAGAAGGCGAAAGGGTAAAGAACATGATTGAGGGTTACGCAAAAATCGGTCGTATCAAGAATGAGGCTACCGTGGTGCTTGAATGGTGCAACACTGCAAAAGAGTTGGGTTTTGACCGTGTGAAAAACATTATAGAGGCTTTGCCTTTGAATGTAAAAGCACCAGTCATTACTGATGTGGTAAACACTTTGAAAGAAGGTGAATTGCCCACAACCGCACAAGGGCTGGCAGTTAAAAACAAACTAAAAAGAGAAGGTAAAATCTAATTTCAGTAAACTTTAAAACAAAATAAAATGGCATTAAATATTCAAGACGTATCGTACTCCGGCACATACGCATCGTATTTCTGGTTGCCCGCAACCTTCGGTATGGATACCGTAGAAAAGGGAGTGGTTTACGTTCAAGATGGCATTAAGAAACAACATACGATTGACCGTATGGATTTCTCTAATCCATTGCAAGAAAGGGCAGCAACGCCTACATCCAGCGGAACGTTCACAATTGACGGTCGTGTATTGACACCACAAGATATTATGCTGTACACCGAGTTCAACCCTCGTAATTTCGAAGCTAACTTTTTAGCAGAACAATTGAGCCGTACGTTGCTTGCTCGTGAGTTGCCAGTGACAGCCGAAACATACATGATGCAGATTGCGCTTAACCGTGCATTTGAGCAAGTAGAAACAATGTTGTGGATGGGTTCAACATCTTACACCGCTCCTATTGGTAGTGCTGGTAACGGTCAATTGAAATTCTTTGACGGGTTCTTAAAGAAAATGGTAAACGATAGCTCTGTTTATCAAATAGCTAATCCATTGCCGTTAAGCGCAGCCGCTACAAGTGGAAGTGTTTACAACATCTTAGACGCTTTAGACGCTTTGATTTCAAGTGCAGCAACCAATAAGAAGGCATTGATAAGCCGTTCAAGCCGATTTAAAAGGATGAAGTTCTTAGTGTCGGTAAACACTGAACAAATCTACCAAACAGCAATAACACAGGGTACAACCTTTAAAGGTTTGAACACTATGGATGCAGGAGTTAAGCCTTGGAAGGGTTATGAAGTAGTAACGCTTGCTGGTTTACCTGATAATACAATACTATTCTGTGAATCACTGGACGACACTAGCTCTAACCTTTACATTGGTATGAACAGCACTGAAGATAACGCTTTACAACTTGAAAAATTACAAGCTAATTCGGAGTTATTCTTCCTTAAAGGGTTAATGAAGTACGATGTACAATATGGGTTCTCTCAAGAAATATTCTTGTTTACAACATTGACAGCAGCATCTTTTAACGTTTAAAATTTATAAAAATGAAAAAAGTATTTTCAATATTGGCTTTATTGGTTTGCCTAACAACCATTTCGAATGCACAATCTACGGGTCCACGTTTTGACACAACAAGGGCAGGAGATAATACAGGTCGTGTGTTGACTTACCGCTGGTACACCATGACAGATGCAACAGGCGCAGACAGCCTATCCATTACTCCACGGGCATGGTTAACCACTTTGCCTATTGCTTTGGTTGATAGCTTTACATTGAAACAACCAAGCATTGTTTCTTCTTACGCTGGTGACAATATTAAGATTATAGCAACAGGCGCAAGTGGAACGAAGATTAAATTTTACGGGTCGTACTGGAAAACAACCGGAACTGCCACGCTATCTACTAATGGGAGGGCGGTAATAGATTTAGTTTTTGATGGTGCATATTGGGTAGAGGCTAATCGAACAGTTCAATAAAATGGATACTACTAAAGTATTTGAGGCGTTGCCTCATGTAACCGAGATATGGGTAACAGCAGATGGAAATTTTCACTTGCACCCACATTACGGTGGAGAAAAAGTTTCACGTGGAACATTCGAAGAAAAAAAAGAGGTAGTAAAAAAGGCTACCACTAAAAATAAACAAAATGGCTAGACCAGATATAGTTTTCATAAAGGGTCAAGGAGCAAGCAAGAGGGTAGCACCGGGACAAGACTACATTAGTGGCTTATTGCTTTACACGGGTTCTTTGCCAAGTGGTTTTACCACAACAAACAACACAAAGGCACTTTATAGTATCGTTGATGCTGAAAATGCGGGGATACTTCCTAACTACGCCGATGCAACTGCTGCCACAGCTACTTATTTGATTTCTACAAAAGGCAACACTGGAGATACAATAGCATGGATTTATACAGGTGCGCAAGGTGCAATATTGAACTTAGGTACTTACACTGTTGGCAGTAGCGATACTACCATAGCCTTACAAGGGGCTGCATGGGCTGCCGTTATCAATGCGGGAACGAATATCCATGGTTGTACCGCTTCATTTACAACGGCAACATTAACGGTAACGCTCCCTAAGTCACAGGGTATATTTCCAAACAGCGGTACACCTAACGCAGTAACCACTACTGGTGCTTTTGCTGGTACACTTACCCAAAATGCAAGTGCGGGGGTAGCGAGTAAACAGGCGATTTGGCATTACCATATAAGTGAGTTTTTCCGTGGCAATCCCAATAGCGTTTTATGGATTGGATTTTATCCAGTTCCTTCTACCTACACATTTGCAGAGATTACACTTTTGCAAACTGCAAGTGGCGGAACAATCAGGCAAATGGGCGTGTATAAGGATGCCGCAGCATGGGCAAGCGCAGACCTTACGGCTATCAATACGCAAGTAGTAACATACAACGATAACAAGCATAAGCCACTATCCGTATTGTACGCAGCAGACCTATCAGGCACTAGCGACATTACTACTGTTTATGATTTGTCAACTTTAAGCGCAAACAAGGTAAGTTCAATTATAGGTCAAGACGGAAACGCTTTGGGTAATTTCCTTTACCTTACTTATGGTAAATCAATCACACACTTAGGTATTGCTTTAGGATTGCTTTCATTGAGTGCGGTAAGTGAAGATTTTGGCGAACCTGCAAAGTTCAATATTTCAGATGGCACGGAAAACGCCGTTCCAGCTTTTGCAAATGGGCAGTTGCTATCAGCTCCAGCTTTGAGCGATTCAGCTTTGGATGCAATAAATAACAAACGCCACATTTTCGCACAGCAATATATTGGTTACAGTGGGACTTTCTTTGTGGATAACCACACCGCCATTAGTGCAAGTAGTGATTACGCCTATATCAATGACAATAGGGTAATCGACAAGGCTACCCGTGGTATTTATACTGCTTTGATACCTTACCTTAAAAGTAGGCTAATAAAGAACGCAGACGGAACGTTGACTACAACGACTATTTCTTTCTTGCAAAATCAATGCCTTGCACCACTTTATCAAATGAATAGGGACGGCGATTTAAGCACAGTATCTACTAGTGATGTTTATATAGACCCTACGCAAAATGTGACAAGTACAAGTACTTTGGTTATAACGGTATTATTGAATGAGGATGCAATTGCAAGGAATATTCAGATACCAATTAGTTACAAATAAATTTACAAGATATGACCCCGTTAATAAATGGTGTGAATTATAACTACGCAAGTATCCAGTTCGTTTTGTTCGGCGTTCCCGTTGTTGGTATCACCGATATTAAATACACCTCAAAGCAAGAAAAGACCAATAATTACGGTGCAGGATATGAACCTGTTAGCCGTGGTTACGGAAAGAAAGAGTATGATGGTGCGATAGAGGTGTATCAGGACGAATGGAAGAAAGTTATTGCAGCATCTCCCAATCGTGACCCATTGTCTATTCCTTGGTTTGATATTACCGTTACTTATGGTGACAGCTTAGCTAATTTGACTACCGACATTTTACAGGCGGCAGAATTTTTGGAAGACCCGTTCGAGGCAAAAACAGGCGACACTAAATTAATGGCAAAAATCCCATTGATAATCGGCAAGATACTTAAATAGAAATTATGGCAATAAAGAAAACAGTAGAAGATACGCAACCTAAAATTGATATTGATTATAGCGTATTGAGTGAGCAAGAGACATTGGACTTAGAAGCCCACGCAGCGCAATTGGCAAAAAAACACGGTGCAAGCAAGGTGCATATTTATGTAGCTATTGACCCCGAAACAAAGGAAAGGATTGTAGGGTTCTATAAAGATCCAAGCTATATCCAAAAGATTTACGCTATGGATAAGATTGCCACAGTGGGTATGTTTACGGCGGGGGAGGAGTTAAGGTCGGCATTGGTATTAAAGGGTGAGGGCGAGAGCGATTCACGCATTTACACGGTTGATGATTACAAGCTGTCTATGGCAAGTGCATGTATAACATTGATACAAGTTGCCAAAAATGCCTTTAAAAAAAAATAGCTGAATACGAAGATATTGTAAATGGTTCGCCTACGGGCAGGATGGCGGCGTTAATACGCTGCCATCTTCGTTTAGACCCCGACCTGATGAATGAAGATGAATTTGCAAAAGCATGGTGCCAGGTAAAGTATTATTTAAGCGTTGTTCACCAAGTAGAATTTAAGTAATGGCAGATAATATAGTTGAATATATTTTAGGACTAAAAGACGAAATGTCACCCAAACTTGACGAGGCTACAAACCATGTCAAGAAGATGGAAGGGGCTTTTGGTGGATTGAAAGAAACGGTTTTGCACACAGTGGAAGCGTTGGGGGTTTCTTTTGCCATATTCAAGGGCATGGAGTTTATAGGAGAGGCTAGGGAGTATGTGGAAAAGCTAGATAAAGCCGAGGCTAACCTTGCCAATACCATGCAAAACATGGGCAACTACTCAAAAGAAGCCTTTGAGAAAGCCACAGGTGCAGCCGATGCGCTCTATCATAAGACAGGATATGCCAAAGATGAGATATTAGGTTTACAGGCACAACTAGGATTGTTGGGCAACGTATCAGAAGAAGAAATGGGGCGTATAGAAAAAGTCAGTGCCGACTTTGCCGCTAAGTTTGGTGGTGGTATCCAAGAAGCAGGTAATATGCTTGCAAAAGCCATCAACAATCCCGAAATGGCTCGTAGGTTAGGGATGCAATTAAAGATTGACCCCGCCGTAATGGAGCATATCCAAAACCTTGCAAAACACGGCAAGGAAGCGCAAGCCCGTTTGGAACTATTGAAGATTGCAGAAGAAAAAGTAGGGGGTGCAGCAGAAGCGATGTTCAATGCCGACCCGTTGGCAAGGTTTAATGTTGCCATGACGGACGTAAAGGAAATGGTGGGCAAGGCTGCAATAAGCGCAACAGAACTATTAGCCCCCGCACTTGAAAGTATCGCCAACTTTATGAGGGACACGGGAAAAGCCGCAAAAGAAATGGGCAAGTGGCTAAGTGACAATAAAAACATCTTACAAGATATAGGGGTGGGATTGTTGGCAGGTGCGGCAGCTTTTGGCGTAATGACAGTAGCAATGAATGCGAATGCAATTGCAGCCGCAATAGATGCAAGTATCAATGAAGGGTTAGCAATGGCAATAACAGCTTGTGGGATTGCCCAAGAATTTCTTAACGCAGCTTTTATAGCTTCCCCCATTGGTTGGATAGTTGCGGGGGTAGCTGCTTTAGCAGCAGGTGTAATGGCTTTGGTGCATCATTTCGGCTCATTTAACGCCGCAATGTCCGCAACATGGGAAATGATAAAGGCTTTTGGTATTGGGGTGGCAAAGGTTTGGTGGGGAGTACAAGAAGCTATAGTAGGCGGATTGACGCTTAACCCTGAACTCATTAAAAAAGGAGTGGCAGATAGTATAAGTGCAGTAAAAGAAGCATCGGATACAATCAAAGCCGTTTGGAACAATAAAGATGCCCAAGATGCCGCCGCCAAAAACAAAGGCTTAGTCCCGGGAAAAGAAACGGAAGGCAAAAAGGGTAAAGATGGTGCAGCCGCTATAATTGCCGACCCCAAAACAAAAGCTACGGGTCAAAAGAATGTAAACATACACATTGCCATAAATGGGGGATTGATACATGGTGATTTCAAGATTGTAACCAACAAACTAGGTGAAGGATTGGGCAAAGTGAAGGATATGGTTGCCGAGGCTTTGACAGGAGCGATTAATGACAGCCAAATTGTAGCAACCAACTAATTAGATATGTCAGATAAATTCATCATACCGACAATAACGCCGCAAAGCCTACTTAATACGGGGTTACAGGTTGCGGCGCAGATAGCCACCGAGTTAGCGGGGGAGGCACGCAACAATGCACCCAAGTCTAACCCGTACACTAAAGGCATTGCAACGATACAGCCACATTTATCATTTGAGACAAATAGCCCCTATGATGGCAAGATAGCAAGCAACGACCCTGATTTGCCACTATATGCAAGCGATTTGGGAACGCCTGTTTATGCAGACGTGACCTTTGATAGCATCACTTATACGGACAATAACAACAAGTCTATCACTACGCCTTCTATGACTTTGCAGGCTATTTTAATCGATGTTGTATTTCCGAGAAATATTGTAAAGACTGAAATACAAGGAACGGATGGAACTGTTAAGGAATATATCGGCGAGGGAGATGCACAAATAACATTTAGGGGAGTGTTGACCGGGACAAATGGAAGTTACCCAAGTGAAGACGTATCAACTTTATTAAAGATTATCAAAGCACCCGTTGCTATCCCTGTTACGTGTACCTACTTGAATGACAAGGGGATTTACAATGTAGTTTTTGAGGATAGGACGCTCGGACAAACAGAGGGCGGTTATAGTTACCAAACTTTTTCATTGCCCGCAATTTCGGATACCCCACAAGAATTATCAATGGCACAAAAATAATGTATAGGGCAATAACCACGATAACAATAACGCAGCGCACGCAAACAAAGGCTTATCCTTTGCGAAACAAGGTGTTTACATTCAACTTTGCCCACGAATACGAATGCACTGACAGTTGGCGGGACTTAACTAACCACGGTAAGGTGGTTGTGCCTAAAAATTTATATGTAAGGGATGCCAATAATAAACTAGTGCCATTGGCGGGAACGATAGTAAACATTGGTGGTTTTTCTAGCAACCCACCATTGATAATGAGGGGCGATGCCATAACTATAGATTGGGCTTACAAATATTTCTCTAACGGTAGGGAAATACAAGAAGGGACAAATAACACAACCGACAATACGCATCTTTTCCAAGGCTTTGTTTCCAAAGTTACTTCAAAAAAGCCTATCGAGTTTGAAATAGAGGACAATATGTTTTTATTGAAGCAGATACAAGCACCCATAAAAACATTCCTGCCAACAGATACGCTAGAAACAATACTTACCTTCTTGCTGCAAGGTACGGGTTTAACAGTAAACGCAACAGCTCAAACCACATTCGGGGCTTTTATGATAGGCAACGAAACGATAGCTGAAGTATTGAGCCGCTTGCGAAAGCAGTACCACTTCGAGAGTTACTTCAGGGGCAATACTTTATATTGTGGGGCATTGGTTTATAGTTCACTTGTGCCAAATGTGCGTACGTTTTATTTTCAGTCAAAATACATAAGCGGCACTATTGGGGCTATCGCATCGGACGAACTGGAGTACAACAGAAAGGATGATATAGTTTTGAGTGCAACCGCTACCAATACAATAGAAGAAGAAACGGGCGCAACAACAAAAGACGGTCAGCCGAAAACCAAAAAAACAAGGTTGGAAGTATTGGTTACGTTTCAAAATGGAAGCGATACGCCTACTGTTTTGGTAAAACAAAAGGGCGTTGATTACCCAGCAAACACGGGAGGGGAAAGAAGGACTTTATTTTTTCCCGGTGCGACATCCATACAACAATTAAGGGATTTGGCAGCAAATGAACTTAGAAAATATTATTATACTGGATTTAAGGGCAAGTTCACTACCTTTGGATTGCCATTCGTGAGGATGGGCGACAATGTGAATATTGTGGATAATGTCTTACCTGAGCGCAATGGGCTATATAAAGTCAAGAGTGTGGCGTATAGTGGTGGTGTTAACGGATTAAGGCAAGTCGTGGAATTGGATTATAAGATTTTATTAACCACACCATCAACAGATAACTAATGAGTACAGCAACGGCTAATAGGGATATTACAGACGCAATCCTAAAGATAACAGGGTTGCATAAAGCCGTACCCGTTTATTATGTAAACGCAACTGTGGAAAGTGTCGATATTTCCAGCAGGACTTGCATAGTAACTGCCGTTGATGGTAATGTAGAGTTTGAAATACCCGGCGTCATGTTAATGGCAGTTGTGGACGATGGCATATTGATTGAGCCAGTAGTAGGAAGCACGGTGAAGGTTATATATTCGCAAAACGTAGAACCATTTGTATGCCAATACAGCGAAGTTGCCAATATTACGTTAACAGCCACGACCTTGATTAAATTAAACGATGGTAGTTATGGAGGATTGATAAGAATAGCGGATTTGACAGCAAAGAATAATAATTTGGTATCACAAATACAAGCGGAATTGACGAAAATAGCAACGGGCATATCAAGTGCGGGCGGTACTTATACACCTGGCACATTATCTACTTTTAATCAGTCGGATTACGAAAATACAAATGTAAAACATGGCAATTAGATACGACTTACAACTTAGCAATAATGATTTACTCATACTGAACAATGATTTGGTATGGGGGGAGAGTGACGAACAGCATATTGCGGATACAATTAATGCTTGTCCGGGGTGGTGGAAAGAAAACCCAACGGACGGGGTGGCTATAATGACATTCTTAAAATCAACAAATGCAAGTCAAATATTGGCTAAAGTTACAAAACTGCAACTCACAAGCGATGGCTACGATTGCCGACCTTTGGTAACTTATGATAATACAGGAAAATTAAATTTAGACCCCAATGTTAGTATTTAGTGCAGTTAACGGTCAGGCTTTGATGGATGTAATGTTGAACACTTACGGGTCATTTGATTTGGCTATAAAGCTATTGCAAGACAATGGTATATCCAATTTGGATTATGATATTGTCGGTGGCGAGCAATTTGAATGGGACGAAACATTGACAGCCGACCAATCTGTAAATACGATAAATTCAAATTCAAATATTGTTTATTCAACATCAATCATAAAGAATGCAACACTTTCAACTATTGTACAAGGAAATAGTGGTGCGACACCAAATAACAACGGATATAATCAACCTTCAAACCCAAATCCTGCAACTATGATAAAGTATGAAAATGTGCAGCCATTTGAATATGTAGCTGCTGGAGGTGAAACATCTATAACCCTAACGCAATTGATAGGGGGAAGTATCGTACAAATAATCAGGGAAATAAAACCAATGGCTCCATCGGACTTTTCCTTTAATGTAAATACGGGGCAAATAACCTTCAACAATGGTATTTCCCTAAACCAAGGAGAAACTTTGGCGGGTATTTATACCAAAATAGTTACAGGTTGATTTATTTAGAAAAAAAACCTATACTTTTGTTTTATGAATTTTAAAAATATACTTTTTCTTTTATTGTCCGTTATTTTTTTTTCCGGGCAATGCCTTTCACAATGGCAGCCAATAAACGGGAAGCAAAGATTCACAACGGGATTAGGTGTTCCGTCAAAAGACACTGGAACAATAAGTTCGGCAGATACTTCAATGATTACTATTCGCCCTCAAGATAGTGCCTTATGGGTGAAGTATAAAGGAGATTGGTATAAAGTTCCTAGGGTAACTACTTCAAATCCTTTCAATATATTAAACGGTGGTAATTCATTTGGTTCAACTGCTATAATAGGGACGACAGACAACAACGATTTGAAAATAATCAATAACAATACTAACTATTGGACTTTCGGCAAAACAGGCACATTAAGTAATAGTGGCGTTTCTTTTGATTTTGCAGGTGACGTAACCGCATCGAGTAGCGCAGCCATAACAGGAGGTGCGATATATCCTATTAATTACTTATCATTGCCCGACACCAATAGAAACGTTGCTTATGGTTTGATAGGCACTCATAATGGGAGTTTATTTGCTCAAATAGGTTCGGGGCAATATTTTAGGCAGGTACTAATGGCAAAAGACAGTAGTTTATACATTACCCCTACTTACTTTAATGCAAACAAAGGTTCGGGAACTATCACAGGCAACTCCCCAACTATCACATCTTCGAAAGTGCCAATAACTTATTGGAATGGCACAAACCACATAGGCTATACAAACGGGGCAACGGTAGATACAGCGTGTGGTAATGTAGCGGCGAATACTTTTTATAGTGGGTTTAGTAGTGTTGCAGCAAGTGGCACACAGATAACATTAACTGTTTTATCAATCCCCAATTATTTAATAACGGGTTCGGGGGGGCAAGTTATAAAATTACCAGATGCTACTACTTTGCCTAGTGGTACAATTTTCACATTCAATAATAATCAAACAAGCGGAACTATTACGGTCAACAATAATTCAAATAGTTTAGTAACTACAATTCCAACAGGTGGATATGCCTCTTTAGTTCTTAATAGTAATTCGATAGCAGCAGGTAGTTGGGATTGGCATTTTAGCGCACCATCAGCAGTGCAATGGAGTACTAATACATTTAATTTAGGCAATGCAAGTATAACCAATGCAACGTGGAATGCTAGTGTAATAGGTAGTAACAAAGGCGGTGCAGGTAGTGTAACGGGGATATTAAAGGCGGACGGTAGTGGTAATGTTAGTGCGGCTACTAGCGGTGCGGCTAATGACTATTTAGTAGGTAGTTCATTGAGTGCCACCCGTAACGTTTCCACGGGCTCAATATTCACCTATAATAGCGCAACGGGGGCTTATAATTTGGATACGACTAAGTTGGGCGGTGGGGGAATTACAGGAAACGGGACACCATCGGGTCAATTAATGCCATTTGCAACATGGAGTACAGCCAATAGCAAACTAAGTAGTTCAACTGTTACTTATGGCAACTACGATAGTACAAACCACAACTTCAATTTTGGTACAACTACACCACAAAGTAATTATTTATTGAATGTAAATGGATTATCAAATTTTACAGGCCCAGACTATGGCTCACTACGCATAAATGCAGCGACAAGCCCTAATTTATTATTTTATTATGGTGGAACGAATTTAATAGGAAGGGTAGGTACGGGAATTATTACAGGAGCTAGTACTACTGATTTGTCAATATTAAGTCAAGGAGGATTTTATGTAGGCATTAATGGTAACTCGTATCCTATATTAAGTATCACATCATCTGGGTTAATAACATTTGCCGGGACACTGAACCTAGGCAATTATCCAATAGTGAGGCAAGGGTTACAGATAAATAATGGCGGGTCTACACAATCTGGACTTGTCGGAAATGAGGCGGCGGCATATATTAGTGGTGGTTCTTCAAGCAATGTTACAGTCCAATCTTATAATGACGTATCAATAGGCTCGGGTGGTGTAACATCTTACGCTAGTAACGTAAGATTTGCTGTCAAGTCATCTGGACGAATATTAATGGGTGTTTCCTTGCCTACAGATGATGGTGCTAATCAATTACAAGTAAATGGTTCAATAAAACTAGAAACAGCAGGTAATAAAATAAACATAGCCACAGGAACAAATGCCTCTATCGGTACGGCAACACTTTTATCAGGAACGGTAACGGTTTTGACTTCGGCAGTAACTGCATCTAGTAAAATATTCGTTACCCACGCAGGAAGTAGCGTAAGTAATGCAGGTACACTATATATAGGAACAATTTCAGCAAATACATCATTTATTATTAACTCCACTAATTCTAGCGATAACGATACCATTAATTGGTGGATTGTGAACTAAACTAAACAATATGAAATATTTATCAATCATTCTTGCAGCTTTATTAATTGGTGCGACTTCTTACGGGCAAACAGTAGACACTACTTTAAAAGACTGTACTTGTGCAGCGGTCAATAGTGTGACAATATCTCACGGTTTCCCAATAGTTACGGACACTATCAATCACATTGGTTTCTTTAACTATACCGATTCCCCTCGTGACAGTTCTTGCGTGGTTAATTTCACGGTTAAAGCTAACTCAAACAATCAAAATGTCATATTCAACACATACACCCTTACTAAGAGTGAGTATGCGGAATGGAATACTGATTTAGATTTGATAGTAGATATTAAGAACTATCTCTCCCGTAGCGGCATTCAATTAACATTCAAATAAAATAACATTAATAGACTATGTTACACCACATTAAACAGACAGCAGACGGATTCATTAGCCTATTGGGAGTATTGGGATTGTTTACTATTTCTGCCACCACAGTAGATATGACTATGAAAATTGTATCGTTTGTATTAGGTTCTATTGTGTCAGTATTAGCAGGGATTTACTACTATCAAGCCATTAAGAAAGACCGTAATAAAAAATAAAGTGTGGATAATCAAACTTATTTATGTAGTTTTGTCTATGTATATAGGTTATTTAGTAATAGAAAATAAAAAACAAATGAGCAAATTATTCAGCGTTGGACTTCAAGACTTTTTACACGGGCTTTTGATAGCCGTTATTGGTGCAGTATTAGCGGTTGTGACTAACACCTTACAAGCAGGAACATTAACCTTTGATTACAAGGCTATTGGAACGACTGCGGCTATTGCAGCACTAAGTTACATCAGTAAGAAGTTCTTAACTAATTCAGCGGGGCAAGTACTTACGAGTGAGCCTTCAAAGTAAAAAAGCAGTAATAAATAAAAACACCATTCGGCTAAGGTAAGTATCATGCTGCGGACTTAATAACCTTTAAGATACTTGTTGTGAGGGTGACACAAACTGCTTTAACATCATTGCGGCTATACTGCCCCAAGTTCGCCCTTAAATCATACGGGGCTAGTGTCCGAGACACATTCAACGCCCTCTATCCAACACAAGAACGATAGAGGGTACTTTTAAAATTAGAAAAAAATGAAAGCAGATAAAGGTTATAGTTACATTGGAATTATCATTTTATTTGGACTGATAATGTGGCATTTAACGGGTTGTATGTCCGACCGTACAGCGTTGCAAAGAGTACTCACAAAGAAACCTTTATTTGATACAACAGGCCAGATATATATGCAATTATACCCTTGCGATAATAAGGTGATAGCGCACAGTAGCGATACAAGCTATTTACACGATACTTCTATAGTTACTTGTCACGATACTATTGGCAACTACATTCACGATACAACTACTAAGATAATACGATTATATACGAAAATCCACGATAGAGATACGATAATCGACAATCAACAAATATCCATCCTCAAATCGCAAATGCAAGATAAGGACAAGCAAATAGCTATACTTAATCAAGCAGTAACAGATAGCAGACTACAAGCAGCGTCTAACGAAAAGGATGCTAGTAAGTGGGAGTTGTATTTTTGGCTACTGATTGCAGCGATAGTGTTGGCGTTGGTATTGTATATAGTTAAACCGAGATTATGACTTACAAAATAGTAATACAAGTAGGCGAAAAGAAGGTAGTCGTTGATGTTGAAAGCGATGAAGAACTAAATAGTAAAGATATTTATGTAGATAAATTATTGAAGCAAAAAAGTAAACATAACCCAAAAAGCAATGATGCCTCATTAAATTTTCTTAAAAAAATCTTTGGATTATGAGACAAGTAAACAAACAAACAATAGATTTAATAAAACACTTCGAGGGGTTTTCATCAACTGCCTATCACGATAGTATAGATGCCCCCTCGATAGACACAATCGGCTATGGTTCAACAACTTACCCCAATGGCAACAAAGTAAAAGTAGGAGACCCGGCAATTACAGAACAACAAGCAATCGAATACTTAACCTTTGAAGTCAATCAAAAAGCAGTAGCCGTTAGTCATTTAGTCACATCGCAATTAAACGATAATCAGTTCGGTGCGTTGGTGTCTTTTGCGTACAATTTAGGTGAAGGCAACTTATCCGAAAGCACTTTACTAAAGAAAGTAAACACAAACCCAAAAGACCCATCTATACAGCTAGAATTTGACAAATGGATATACTCTAACCACTTGCCCGTTAAAGGGCTAGAAACACGCCGTAGGGCTGAATGGACACTATACAATACACCATGTTAGCAGTTTACACGATACTATTTTCATTAACGCTCATAGTAGCAATATTATGGGCTAATCTTATCGACAATGCTAACCCCACCCATACGATTTGAACCGTTGAAGATAATTAATACGTTACCTAAAAAGAAGAAATGCCTAACACTACCGAAGAAAAAAGTAAGTCGCAGAAAATAAGGGAGTATCTAAAGGCTAATCCTAAAGAAATGCCTAAAGATGTTGCCCCTAAATTCGACACTAGCATTAAGTATGTGGAGAAGATGCGAAGGGAAGTTATCGGTAAGTTAGAAGAAAAACACGTTGCGCTTGCAGAGGAATGTACAAATAGCGGCGTTCCATTTGATAGCGTTAAGCACGGGTGGTATAAAGGGGAGCATTTTAGCTTATTCTTCAACAAACAAGTAACGTGGGAGGATTTAAAGGAAGAAATAATAAAAGAAGTAAAACAGTACGCTCCTAAATATCCTAACATCTTATATCCTAAATATGAAGATGCACACCTATTAGTTATAGACCCTGCCGACATCCACATAAATAAATTATGTAGTGCATTTGAGACGGGAGACGAATACAATATTGAGATAGCGGTAAGCAGGGTAAAGGAGGGAATAATGTCGCTACTAAACAAAGTACGTTTCTATAATGTAGACAAAGTGCTTTTAATTATTGGTAACGATATTCTACACACGGATAACCCACAAAGCACTACCACAGCAGGAACACGACAAGATACCCAAGTAATGTGGTATGATGCCTTTATGATAGCTAAGAAGTTAATTATTTGGGTAATAGAAACGCTTTCAACTATCGCACCCACACAAGTAGATTATAACCCGTCTAACCATGATTATATGACTGGTTTTTTATTGGCTCAAACTTTAGAAGCGTGGTTTTCAAAATGCGAACATATTACATTTAATGTCGGGATGGCACATAGGAAATATTTTGTTTATGGTGAAAACCTTATAGGCAGCACTCACGGGGATGGCGCAAAGGAAACTGATTTAGCTTTATTAATGGCACATGAAGCTGGCGAAAATTGGTATAAATGCAAACACCGTTACTACTATACGCATCATATTCACCACAAGAAAAGTAAGGATTATATGAGTGTTACTGTTGAAAGTATGCGAAGCCCTAGCGGTGCGGATAGTTGGCACTCTCGTAATGCTTTTCAATATACACCCAAAGCAATAGATTGTTTTTTACACCATCCAACACAAGGACAAATAGGGCGATTCACGCATTTATTTTAATATTTTTTTAGTATCTTTATAGCTATGGCATACGTATATAGACATATAAGACTAGATTAACTTGGAAGCATATTTAATAGATAAACATTCAGCAACCGTAAGTCACGAAGATTATTTTTTTGATTTAACTAAATTGTGAATTATGACCGAAACACAAACGGTAAGAATAGAACTACTAGCAGACGGCATTTATAAAGTCTTTGTAAAAAGCAATAACAAGCCAATAGGCATATTTATAAGCGACTTAGGCACTTACTACTATGAGCCTATTGATACTAAAGGACTATGGTCTGATTATGCATTGATTGAAATTGGTACATTATTAAAGAAAGTTAATGAATTATGACAAAATCCCAACAAATACTACAAGCAAGGGGAATTGAAGAAACTCCCGAGATAATAGAACTAATGAAGTATTGCCTTAACGTTGGCTATTCTACCTCTGTAATGGGCATCTCTACCACCACACTAGAGGACTTGCAGCGTGATTGGTTTAGCGAAGAAAAGAAGAAAGTTAGTAACTGAAACAAATACAACTATGACTAAAGCAGAAAAGCGATTAAAAAAGATAGGTTATAATCCTACGTTTATGCTTCTTGAATTAATGAAGGAGTGTATAGAAGTAGGTTATGATACTGGTGTTAAAATGTCGGCAATTTCAAAAGATAGTTTATTAAAGCAGTGGTTTGAGGATGACAATAAAAAGATAGCTAAAGAACGTGCAGAGAATTATATGAAGTTGCCGTAATATCACCCAATAATAGTAATTTTGATAATGTATTAACAAAATTACTATCAAAATTGATAATTAAATGGTTACTATTCGGAAAATATCCGAGATGCTTATTAAAATATGGCAAGTAAAATGAGCAGAATAGTCGACATAAAAAAGCCCCTGTTAAAAAACAGAGGACTTTTTGCGGCTTGATAAGACCAAACGGGTAAAACCAAGTCGGCTTAAATAAAAGACTTGACCAGTAAGCTGTTCTAATGGTAAGCTGCCAAGTACTGTTGGGGCAAATATAATCATTTATAAACTATCTTTGTAAATATGAAACAAACATTATTATTTTTCAGTTGGTTAGTGATTGTAGTCAACTCGTGGGGGCAGCATACGATACAACTTAACCATAAGTACTATACGGTGCAATTTGATACGGTGTTTTGTCAAGGGATACTAAACCACTACACTCAAACGATTACGCACCATAATAGCCCAAAATTAAAGCGTGAAGGTAGTTTATTAACCGAGTTCCATAAAGACCCGTTAATACCATCTAAATGGCAAACGGTAAGCAAGTCAGACTATGCTAATTACAATAAGCAATACAAGGGAGATAAGCATAATACTGTTGACATCGGTCATATAATCCCGTACCAATCAATGTCTTTCGATAGTATAGCAGCAGAGGAAACTATGATGTTTTCTACTAATACAGCCTTTCAAATATCGTGGTTCAATGAGCAACAATGGAAAAATATAGAAGCAATAGTATTTGATAGTATTGGCAGTAAATATGATTGTGAAGTTTACACGGGTGTATTAATCAGCACTTCGCACCCACATAAGTACAACCAAGTTTATATAGCGGATTATTATTTTAAAGTAGTCAAATTCGACCACTTTACTTTGGCGTGGTTAGGGTTAAATAGTCCTACCAATACAAGCACTAAGCCAAGTGATGCGGCTATACCTATTGATAAACTAAAAGCTATTATATTACAGTATTATCCTAGTTTACAACTGCCTTTTTAACACTCTTAAACTGAAAGCAAGCTGCATCAGTTACCTTTATTTTCAATAACCCGTTATCGGTACGATTGCTTTTTCTTACGCCGCAATATTGAATAACTTTACTATTACATTGCCAACGTTGTCTATGTTCACAATGTCTGCAAGTGTCTGTTATCAATTTTTCATCTACTTCAAATAAGTTTTGTTGTGTCATAATCTTATCAGTTTAGTTTAATAATTCAAGTAAAAAGCTATTCATCTCGTTTGTTTCTTTGAATTATTCTTTCTAATCTTTTTATTTCTTGTTTTGTGCAGTCAAGTATATTATCATCAGTACAATTCAAAAGTCGTTTTTTATACCTTTTAAGTTTGAGTTCTAATTCAAAGTCATCGTATCTTAATTGATGACCCATTAAAATTGAAATTTGTTGTTGTGGTGTCATAATGTGTAACATTTATAATATGATTTAAAGTGAATATATATTTTTGTCCTTCTATTCTTTCGCCAATGCCTACCCTTTACTACTCGTTTGAGGCGTGTAACAGCATTATTATTAACCGTTAATGCAAATCTAACATACTTCATCTTTTTACCAAATAGACGATATTCTCCATATTGGGGAATGCCGTTATGTTTGCAATATCTTATCCATACCCATTTGCCATTTCTTACTTTCCCCATTTTACTTCAATTTCTTTGTTAGTGAATAATCTGATTAATTGCTGGAGTTGGTGGAGGTATTGGAAAGTACAAACTAATTGAAATTGCTCGTGTGAATATTCGTAAGTATAAATGTATAATAAACCATCATCTTCAAAAATAGCAACTAAATCAGTATCTCTGTCAATATTGTAATAACCATCTAAAAAACCGTATCTAGTACCTCTATTTTCATTTTTAAAAATGCTTTCAATCTTCTCCATAACCTCGGGCGTAATAGGGATAGGAGTAGGAAGTCTTTCGGGGTAATCAGAAATATACACTAAGTATTCGGCGGTTACTTTAAATCTTTCACCACAAAGTCTATTCACCCAATCCCCTACCATTAAATTTAAGTTGCTCATATATTTTCAGTTTTAATGATATTGCCAAGTTTTATTATAAATACATCTACTTGCCAATTATCCGACCATTCGGGACGTGCAGAACCTATATCAATACCTTTACACTCTACTATCATTTTACGGGCGTTTTTAGCATATCCATGAGTGAAGGTGATAGTGTTAAATTCTTTGAATAATACAAAGTGTGGCTCAAATTCGCCATCTTCTGATTCGTGTGGTACTATTAATCTAGTTTCCCAATAATCCTTAACCTCCCTATACTCTTCTTTCTTTTCGCCCGATAATATCATATCGAACCATTTACCTTTAAGAGTAAGATTTAAGTTGCTCATACTATTTCTTTTTAAGTGTTATTGGTTGTGAAGAATATTCTTCCAAATCGTGTTGTTGGCAAGTTGTAGATGTAGTATTTTCTAAAGAACGCTGATAGCTTTTACTCCAAGCATCCTCCAATATCGGTGTGAGAGGGTAGGACTTATCCCTAATAGACTTTAATACCAAGTGTGCATCATAAATACCGCTTTTTGTACGTTCTATTTCATTCTCCAACCATTCCCTATCAACTACTATCAAGTTTTCGGGAAGTTGGTTGTGTGTGTTAGGTGTGTTCATAATGTACTTATTTAGGTATGTGAATAATGATAAAATAAATTTCTAATATACCAATAAAGGCAATAAATAATAAGAATAATAACTTTATAATACTAAAAACTTGCCTCATTTCTCTTCAATTTTATTGTTACACGGATACCCCAAGTTGGGTGTTTACCTAATTCCATTTAAAAGGATTTTTTATATCAACTTCTTTCAAAACACCAACAAAGCCAAACATTAAAATGCCTATAATTAAAATAAGGATTAAAGCTATGTAGCTTAGTGGGTTATAAGGGTTAATGCGATGTGCTTCAAAATATCCACGCCCTAATCTTTTTAATCCCTTTTTGTGTCTTTCTTCGTTAGATACTATCTGAATAATATGTAAACTAATTAATATCTTTCTCATTAGTATTCTGCTTTAATTGTTTCCCATAAATAATTTTCTCCATCGTGTTCTACTGTGATAGTATGTGGGTAGATAGGGAGAGTGAGTGAGGAGATAAAGTTACTAAAATCAATATGCCTATCATCAAAACCCATTCTATAAATTTCATTAACTTGCTCCCTTGTCAAATGAAACTCACCACCTACTGATTTGCGACCAGCTAGGAAACCTTCAATATTAGCTTCTCTTATACGTTGATAAAAACTACCATCACCTCTAACATAAGGATACTTTTCCTCTGCCAATTCCTCATCAGTCTTTGGCTTGCGGATAAGGGTGGAGGGGAGTTTAAGCAATCCATAATTAACAATATCATTTATATCTGTTGACGCAATTATACTCCTCCCATTATCATCGTGCATACTAGAATATAATCTAATATCATCTTGATGTGTTCTCATACTCCCATCCTTCACACTAAATATATTTGTTTGCATTTTATTGTTGTTTTAAATTGTTTTCTTCAATAAAGTTCATTAATAATTCTTCTAACTCTTTTATGTATTTTGGATTAGTATCAGCCTCAGCAGCCGCAGCATTCCCAGCAGTCCTAGCAGCCTCAGCAGCCTCAGCAGCCGCAGCATTCCCAGCAGTCCTAGCAGCCTCAGCAGCCTCAGCAGCCCAAGCAGCAGCCCAAGCAGCATTCCAAGCAGCAGCCCAAGCAGCATTCCAAGCAGCAGCCCTAGCCTCCTCTAACTCCTCTATACCTATCTCACCTGCTATGTACAACCTAGCAGCCTCAATTGATTTACGAGGCCTGTTGTCTTCAGGGTACTCCTCTTCAAAGATAGGAAGAACAACTTCTGCTATTTTAATAGCAAAATGTTGATTCTGACTATCTGTAAAAACTCTATGGCAAAAGAACCAGTACTTATCTTCAAGAGGAATATTGCTTTGCAATATATCCTTGTAGCTAACTACTTCTCTTTCTTTTGGAAAGAGACTTTCTACTTTACTTTTCTTATAGCATCCTGTATTTTCTAACAGAAAATCTAAATTGTATTCTGTTTGCATATTGCGTAAATTTTATCTGGTGAAAGATTGTATGATTGTAAGAGAGTCTGAAAGCTAAGAAAAGGGTTGCTTATATAAGACATAAGTGGGTGCTTATAGTCTCTGTATCCTGTATAACTTACATCTTCCATAGATTATATTAATTTAAGTGATTCAGTCAATCCAACTTCCAAACCTTCCTCGAAAATATCAAATGAAGATAAAAACTTTCTTGTCCCATCCTGTAATATAATAACAGACCGATAAGAGTATGTCAAAGGGTGTGTACCATTTATACCTTTAGTGTATTCTACAAAGACATTAATAGTATAAACCTCCCTGAGCCACTTCTGTAACAAGGACTGGGTGGGAGCATTCCATCTTTCTCCTTCATTAAACTCATTATTACAATCATAAATACCATCCTCTAATGAATCCGAAATCAGAAACTCCTCATGTTCTTCACAGATACCTTCATAGTTTTCACAGTAGAATTGTTCTGTAATTATGTTAAAGCCTTTTTCTTTAGCTAATTTAGCTGTTTTAAAACTTACTCTTTGTTCTTCCATAATTAGATAAATTTAATATTGCATATAAGTACACCTTCATTTGTTCTTTTGTCATTTCTTTTGTTTTAAAAGTTTAGTAATTTGTTCTTGATAACCTTCGCTTATTTCTGTACAAAGTTTCACCAATAACTTAAAATACTTTTGTTCTGTTTCGGACAAATCATCGTAGTGGTTATTGTCCATTTTTTCAAGACTATCTTTCAAGTCTGCGTATGTATTTTCGAACATACAATGTTTCATGTTAGACATTCTTCAATACTTTTTTAGTGTTATAAATCCCCTCTCTTAAATAAGTCTTATGCTTATCACTACGGGGGTGTTTGATTAATCTTTTATAGCGGTCTAATTGCATTTGCATCAGTGCCTCGCTAGTTGGTATCCCGTCACGCTTTGCGATGAAGGTGTAGATAGATTCTGCTGTCATGTCCTAACACGGTTTAATTTTATTCCACAATTCTAGTTTAGCCTCTAGTATTTCGGCAGGGGTGGCGATAGTTTCGTTATACACCATGTTTCTTTTCTTGGGGGCAATGTGGTGTACTATAACATCATAACGATATTCATTGCCTTGCCTATCGGTTGTGTAAGCAGCAAACGAATGTAAGTCTACTGTTATTGTTATCGTACCACGTTCGTCTTTAATAATTTTCTCGTGTCTCATTGTGTTTTATTTTAGTGGGTGATTAATAAAAATTTGAATACTTGGTTAAACCTTGAGATTGTACAACACCCCCCGTAATCTCTACCATCAATAGTATATTCTACTTTGCCATTTTTTTCGTAAAATCCTTGCGGAGTACCATAGTCGCTTCTTTTCATTTTTATGAATAAAGAATTACTCCCCTTATTCATATCATCGCACCAGTTCTTAAAATCTTTAAGAGACTTAACCGTAGATGGAATTTTTATTATTTCTCTTTTAGATGACATTTTTCTAGTTTTACTTGTGATTAAATCTTTACAAATTTATTTTCAAAATTTTTAATATAAACGCTACCAACAAATATTTTACTCTTTGTATTCCAATAGGTTCTAGCGTATATTTTAGCATCTGTAACTGCTGCATCTATATTAATGCCATTGCGAATAAAACTATCAGACTTTAATATAGTACCGTCTTTATTTTTTGTGTGAAGGTATATTTTGTATGTGTCCATTTTTTTTCTTTTTTAGTGTGATGATGCAAAAATAAGGGCAAATAAATTAACCACCAAACTTTTTTTAATAAATTTCTAAAAAAGATTTTTTGGTAGATTAAATATGTATGTATATATTTGCAGCGTATCAAACAAATAGATAATGGCAAAAGAAAAGATTACATTTCAGCAAGCATTAGTGAAGGCTATGGATGGCAGGACTAATAGGTGGTTAATGAATAAGTGTGGTATTCACGAAAGCGAGTTATCCCGTATAGTAAAAGGTAGGCTTGCACCAACTGACGGGCAAATAGAAAAGATTAAAGTAGTATTCCCTAATTTACAATACGATAAGTAATGGTTACTATATATACGTTATCTTATAAGGATACTAACACTCCTTTTTATGTTGGTGCTACGATGTGTTCTTTAAAGAAAAGATTTGCTGAACATTCTTGTTTTAATTTACCATATTTGAAAATAAAACGTGAAAATGTTATAATAGAGGGAATAGAAGTATGTAAACAAGATGATGCAAGAAATATTGAATTTTTTTGGATTTGCCAATTAAAAGAGTGGGGTTTTAAATTAACTAACAACATAGTAAAATCCCCTCATTATCCAATTAAATTTAAAAAAAGACATAGGCGTTGATGTTGATTCATTACTTAACAATTAAAAATAGAAAAAATGAGTACTAAAAAAGTTTTAAGATTATGGGTAAATGGGGAAGGTTATAAACCTTTCGAGTATGATACTTTTGAAGATATTAAAGATGCTTTAAAAGAAAGAAATATCAGCATTGGTTACGGTAGCATAATTGGTGACGGTAGCAGCATTGGTGACCGTAGCAGCATTGGTGACCGTAGCAGCATTGGTTACGGTAGCATAATTGGTGACGGTAGCAGCATTGGTTCACGTAGCAGCATTGGTTCACGTAGCAGCATTGGTGACGGTAGCATAATTGGTGACGGTAGCAGCATTGGTGACGGTAGCAGCATTGGTGACCGTAGCAGCATTGGTGACCGTAGCAGCATTGGTTACGGTAGCAGCATTGGTGACGGTAGCAGCATTGGTTCACGTAGCAGCATTGGTTCACGTAGCAGCATTGGTTCACGTAGCAGCATTGGTGACGATGTTAAAGTAAAGACACTATTTTTTAATGGCTCAAATCATTCAGTTATGTATTGGGGTGAGGACAAAATA
>Ga0208871_1000113_pt1 | contig 30075 bp, 25 predicted proteins | sample CryBogCBE19Jun07_FD_184592 | JGI IMG/M metagenome (GOLD analysis project Ga0208871, IMG submission 184592) | Freshwater microbial communities from Crystal Bog, Wisconsin, USA - CBE19Jun07 (SPAdes) | ecosystem: Environmental > Aquatic > Freshwater > Bog lake | place: Crystal Bog, Wisconsin, USA...
TCCCCGCTTATAACGTAAGGCCAACGGGAACACAAGGGCTTGATGAGGGCTATATATCTAATATTGACTCTTTTGATTTACTTTCAGCAAGTTTAGCACCCGGAATAACAAGGTGTATTGGTTCGGAAGGATTTGAGTCTGCAAGGATAGGTATTGAATTTATGTACAATTCAGCATCCTATAACACCATAAGGGAAATAAACTACGATACTAATGTTGTAACATCTATTCCAATTCCTTTTTGGCCTTTAAACCCACAGTACTACGTTAATGACATAAAACTGATTAATAATACTTTTTTATGTTTTAATGACGGTTATAATCCACCTGCTTATGTTAACTACAACAGACTAAAGGCTGGACAGATAACAAGCTATAATCAAATGTTATTGGTGCATAGACAGCCGTCTGTGGTAGCTTCAGCATCTTATGGTACTGACACTTCAAGGAATATCAATCTATTAAATAACAAGTTCTTTCAGTTTAGGTCACAATATATATTCCTTGATTACGAACAGAGTGTAGATAGTACAATATCACAGTTATTTGTTCCGACTGAAAGCACAACACCAACTGGAACTCAAAACGTAACCCAAAATAACAATTTAACTATTCAGGTTGATGCGGGAGATAGTAGCGTATTGCAAGTTGTTATTGACGCAAGGTATGGTGGTAGTGAGAACTTGTGGGAAACCATATTAACGATAAACAGGGCTGATATACTTAATTTACCGTTGACGGTAGATATACCAACACAGCAGTATTTAGCGTACAACCCATCAACAAATTTGCTTACTTTTGTATTCTATAATGACGGATTATACACGAATAAACCCGCTTTAGAAACCGACCAACTGTACGACAATGTTCCTTTGGTTGCGGGGGCTATGGAAGTGCTTAATAGCAACCAAATTATTTTAGGTGATATTACCACAGGTTATAACAGACCAACGGTATCTACGTCACTTACCGCAACAAACTACAACCCTAATTTAACTATCCCATCGGGTAATACAAATCCTTTAACGGTAACTGTTATCAATCCCGGACAGTCAGGTAGTGGTTTGGGTAATCACAAAAGATTGGTTCAACTTGAATTTAACGGTAGTGTTCAAAACAAGGACATGGTTACTATAAACCTTGTGGATATAAGGAATAGTAGTAATCTGCATAGTTATACATTTAATGCAAACCTTTCAGATGTTGGCAATACATCACAGTTTATCGCTGAAAATGCACCGACTATCCCTAATAGTTCAACTTACACCCCAACAGACGGACAGATAATAGGCTTAAGTATTATTACTGACCCTTTCTTTACCCTGCAATCAGCTTACGTTACGCTATACAATGCAGGGTCAGGTGTATTTAAATCTATACACGCATTAAAGAGCAATTCAAGCTACCAAGTAATGCTTGCTATATATGACTATTGGGGCAGACCCTTCCCGTTACAGAATATGGGTATTGTCAAGACTAATAGTTACGCACAATCACATGGTCAAACACCTGTCATAAATTGGGCTTTACTTGCGGCTAATGCACCTGCTAATGCTTATACATATCAGTTCCTTTTATCCAAGAACACCACACATCAAACGTGCTTAGACGGCATAGTGTCTGTTTTAAACTACAACGGTACATGGAACGCGCACTCAAATGTTACAACACCAATTACGGGTATGTCAGGTGCTTTAACGCCTAATCAAAGCGGAACAGGTTACGGAATAGGTACGGTTTATCAAATAAGCACACCTAATTTAATTACCGATACAAACCTTAACTTAGGTAATGGTGTTCAAACATATAATTCAGGTGACTACGTAGTTAATAACGGCACTTATTGGTTTATCCTACCTGCAAGTTACGGTAACTTAGCGTCAACAACGGACTACTATTTCTATTTTAACTCATTAAACGCTTTCAATACAAAGAATAACTCATCGGTATTGAGTTATGACTTTACAGACGGAGATAGGGTAACAGTTTATGCCTCATTTACTCCGGGTATTACTACTACAGGATTATGGAATTGGTATGACGGTGTTGCTAACTCAATCATAGATTTACAGGTTCAAAGTTACGATGCGGGAAACTTTTTACTAAGGGCAAACGGGCTTTCAAGTATTCCACCGTCAACATGGGCGGGACTTGATGTAATGATTGAGGTTTACACACCTTACAAACAACCCCAAGATGTTACCGAAACGGTATTCTACGAAACAGGGCAAGTTTATAATGTTGTAAACGGTCAATTTCAAACATTAACAGGCACAATAACACAAGGTGACGTATATTACAAGACAAGACAGGTAACGGGTAGTGCTGACCCTAATAACCTTTATACGCTACTTGTAGAGGACTTTAATTACACAGACTACTATCCATCTAAGTTTACATCATACGGTCGCCCAAGAAGCTATAATGACGTTGTAGGGCAGTCAGAACAGATAGCCGTAATGAATTACTCCGAACAGTACGTTATAGGCTCACAAGTTAACGGATTAACAAGGTTTTACCCCGCAAATGTGTACGGTAATGGTGGCGGTCAAACATCAGCTGTTTACGGAAATATTAAAGCGTTAAGGCAGATAAACAATGAATTACTTGTCATTCAGACAAATAATCACGGCTCTGTACCCGTTTATACCAATATCTTAGAGGATATGGTACAACAAGAAAACGTTGCTATAAGTGAAACGATACTTAATAACATAAGGTACACACAAGGAAAACATATCGGTATAGGTAGGGGACGCAGAAGTTTAGCCGTTTACAATAACATAGCGTACTGGATTGACGAAAACAGAAACGAACCTGTAAGATGGGCGGGTGACGGTTGTTTGCCTATTGGTGGTAAAATGACAAAGTACTTTAGAACTGCTTTACAAGTTGCTTACGCTGCGGGGCTACAACCGATAGGTTGGTATGATATTTATAATGATGAGTATGTAATAAGCATCCCTCAACCGGGGGGATTGGTTCAAAACCTTGCGTTTACTCCGGCTAATTTTCAGACACTATCACAATTTAGTGTGTTGCCAAGTCAAATCACTTTAGCAAGCACACCGCTACATTCAAGCCCAAGCTACAATAGTTTAACAGGGGTGGTAGTAATTACACCGTCAACTAATTATGTTGGCTCTGATAGCTTTAAAATATCGTTCCCTGAAAGCCCATCAACCATTAATATTTGTTATAATTGGACTACAGGGAGTGCAAGTGTAAACCCGTTCTATTTCCAACCCGTAGCGGGTGCGCCAATAAGCACAGCCGAACAAAGTAATATTATATCGGTATTAGGAAATGATTTTCCTGTACCAATTAGTATTACGGGTAATACAGGATTAGGTTACTCAATTAACGGTGGTGCTTTCACAAGTTCAGCAGGTACGGTAAATTCGGGCGATCTTGTACAAGTACAAGTAAACAGTTCGGGTAGTAACGGTGCTTTAACAAGTTGCGTACTTAATATAGCGGGTAGAACGGCAGAATTTGACGTTACCACAAGGTTAGCGGGTAACTATACGGTGTATGGTAAGTATGGTATGGGAATAAGTGGGGTAGTTAACGGTACAGCAACAGGAACACCCGCGGGACTTGCAAGTATATCAGTTGGTAATAACCAAAGTTTATCCGTAGCTTACACAACAACGGGTGGTGGGAATATTCAGGTTACTTGCTTTGGTACACCTGTTATGTCAGGTCACGTACAAGTATTTTTGTCGGTGGGTGGTGTAACACAGGATGCACAAACGGTAGGGTCAGGAACACAAGTAAAAACGTTAACTTTTGGTGGAACATATAGTGACCCAACAGCGATACAAATAGGCTTTCAAATGATATAACGATGTCGTACACAGCCATAGAAAACAATAGAATAATTATTGATTTAACGCAAGCAGCGTTGACTAACGGGTGGACTTTATCATCTGATGGTACGTCAGCGGCCCACGAAAGTTGTAACGCTGGCAGGTTAACGGTTATTAATTTTACTTTTATTCCCGGACAACAATACAGATACACTTATCAGTTAAGCATAAGTTCGGGTTATATCCAAACAAACTTTGGCACAGCTAAAACAGTAAGTGGCTTTATTGACGAAACGGTGACAGCTACGGCATCACAAATGTATTTCTATGCCAACGGTGTGTGTACTATATCTAACTTTAGTGTAGAACTGTATAGCCCTGTTTTAGACAGTCAGGCACAAAATACAGTAGCGTTAAGTGAGAAATTAGGTAAATGGACTTCATTCTATACGTACGCACCCGATAGTGCCTTTTCAATGTTTACTAAGACTTTCCCGTCAAAAGATGGTAATAGTTACGTACAGGAAACAGGAACAAGTAACAGGTGTAATTTCTTTGGCGTACAATACCCTGCAACAATATGGTTTAGTACGAATGAGCAACCAACACTTTCAAAAAAGTATATTGGTGTAAACTATCAGGCAAATCAATTACTCACAACAACACCAAGTGGTATCAATACATCACATGGTGAAGTAAGTGAATTAATAAATGTTGACTTTGCACAAGAAACACTAACGGATGGTGTAACAATAATTACACAATACGATTCGGAAGGTTTGTATTCCGCGCCATTTGTAAGAAGTTTCCCCGATTTAATCAACGGAAATATACTGATTGGGAATTGGATGCAAATGAGTTTACAGACAAGCGCACCAAGTGGTGTGTTGAATTTATTTACAACTGAAATAAAATACGTACATTCATACCAAAATATTAGGTAGATTATAACTTTTTGTAATAATGTATTATATTTGATTGATGGAAGAAATTGCCCTGAGTTACGATGAAATGCTTGACAGAGTAGAAGCACAGATGCACGAAATAGGGTGTACTGAATTTGAAACAAGCGGATTTTTAGTAAACGGGCTTTACGTAAGAACAATATTAATACCTGCGGGTAGCTATTTAATAAGCAAATGGCACAAAACAAGCCATCCTTTTATACTTTCTGCGGGTGAAATAATAATATACACACAAGAGGGTGAACGGCATTTAAAATCCCCTTTTATTGATATAACGATGGCGGGTACAAGACGTTTTGCAAAGGCAGTTACGGACTGTTTATGGACTTGCATACATCGAACCGACAAAACAACGGAAGAAGAAATAGAGGACGAAGTTATTATGAAAAGGATTAATCCATTATTAGCTAAGGAGGAACTCGGATGTCTTGGGTATTAGCAGGGGTAGCGGGTGCTTCCGCAATTGTTAAAGGTGTAGAGGGTGTGTCACAAAACTCAAAGGCGAGTGCCATTGAAAAGGCCAACTTATACCCCCAAATGGGGGTGCAAAGTGAGTACCAACAGAACGTTAACCAAGCGCAGCAAATGGCGCAACAGGGTATGCCTGCGCAACAGTACAACAACCAACTGAATAGTATAAATCAAAATCAAGCGGGTGCTTTACAAACATTGTCACGTTCATCTAATCCGGGTGCTAATTTGGCGAGCATTGTACGGCAAGGTGACCAAGCAACCGGAAACCTTAACGCACAGGACGCAATACAAAGGAACAGGAATTTACTTACGTTACTCCAAGAAAGACAAACATTAGCGGGTCAAAAAGATAAAGCATGGGATTGGAACTACCAACAAAAGTATTTGGGTAATCTTGCAAAAAGCCAAGCATTAAGACAATCAGCTAACGCCAATATTAACGGTGCTTTGAGTGACGTTACAGGCGGTGCTACTTCATTAGCGGGGTTGGGTGCTTTTGGTGGGTCAGGTAGTACAGGTTCACCACAAGTTGGCGACCAAACGCAATATAGCTACGGGAATACAGGTGTAAATCCCGCACCATACGCAGGTAACGCATGGGGTACTTTAGCACAGGGTTATCAAGACCCCAATAACTTTAATATAGACCAAAATTTCTACGGTAAATTATAATGGCAAACGTTAATTGGCAAGCATACTACCCCGAAAATGCAAACTTAATAGTACAGGGTAACCCTGCATTGGATATGTTGCGCCAAAAATATGCTCAACACCAACAAGATAGGGCAGCCAATATAAAAGATTTTACAGGGGAATTAGCGAAGTTAAACTTTAATGGCGCAAGAGACCCCGATTTGCCGGAACTACAAAAAGACTACGGTAATATCCTACAATCTTTTCAAAAGTACAGAACTGAAAACGACCCTAAAAAGCAAGCTGAATTAAACTTACAAATGAGGCAAATGCAAAATCAGTTTTTGTACAAGGCTCAACAGAGTAAACAGGAAAACGAGGAGTTCCATAAGGACGCTGCGTTGGCACACAACCCCAATGCTGACTTAGACCCTACTTATTGGGATGATATGAAAAAAAGGATAGGTACATCAACCTTTGACCCTAAATATCAATCCATTTTAGAAAATAAGCAGAATTGGATGGCTCCAAAAGGTGACCCAATTAAGGATGCACAAGAAATAGTAAAAAACATTTCAGGAACTACTACAACAAGCGAACAACGATATAATAAACTTACAGGCAGGGTTGAAAATGTACAAAGTACATCTACAGATATTCCGCAAGATAAGTTTATGAAAGCATGGGTTACGTCACATTCAAACGATCCTAATAAAGTTAAATTAGCAATAAGGGAAACAGGTGAACAAGACCCCGTTAAAGCTGTTTTAATTCAAGGGCAAAAAATGTATGATGCTGTTAGTGGTGGCGGTAAATCGGGAACTAAAGTAAGCAACGGTGTTGAAACATTGGGAACTAAAGAGGCTTTAATGGATTATAACGCACGATTAAAAGCTAAGTATCCAACTTTTGGTCAAGCACAAAATTTAACGCCTATTTACCGACAAAAGCAAATACACGATATGCTTAACCATGTAGAGGGAAGTGGCGAAGAATTAAAAGCTAAAATAGCGGCAGACCCTAAATATGACGGACAATTACAAATAGGTCATGTTAAAATAAAAGGTGTTGACCATATATTATTTACAGTACCGCCAACAAGAAAATGGGATGCTGCAAACGGTGAATGGGTGCAAACAAGCCCACAAAGGGAAATACCAATTAACCCTAAAGACCCTAATGCTAATATTAAATTAAATGAGTTAACAAATGAGTTAACGGGTGAAAAGGTCGATATATCATCATTGGAAACTCCGGGTGGTAAAAAGCACGTAGTGGCAGATGTAAAACAACCAAGTCAAGGTGGTACAGTACGTTTTCAAATAAACGGTAAAATGTACGATATTCCTAAAGACAAGGTTAACGACTTAAAAAAACAATACCCAAACGCTAAACAATTATAATGGGACAATTTAATCTATCAGACTATGAGGTAAAGCCTTCATCCGATAACGGGAAGTTGGACTTATCTAAATATGAAGTTGCCCCTGAAAAAAAAAACCCAGACGCTACTACAAACGTTTCATCGACTGGCTCAAATCCTTCCCAAAATACTAAGGGGGTAGAATTGCTTAAAAATCTTAATGATTATATTAAGCAAAAAAACCAAAACACAACAGGTGAACAAAAGTTAAACCTGCAAAAACAACAATGGACGAACCAAATACAAGGGGCTACCGATAGGTTTGAAAAAGAGCATCCCGGAGATTGGTCTAATTTTGCGCCTATTGTAAGCCATGCATTAACAAAGTTTATCACAAAGCCGTTAGCAGGTGCAGCAAGCGCAACGAGGTCTGTTTCTAAGTTATTAGGGGGCGAGTACGCTAAAGACAGCGAATTGTATGATAAAAATGGAAATTTAACAGAATATGGTAAATCCGTTGATGCGGGTAAAACAAATGACTACTTAGGTAAGCTAATCACAGGTTTAGACTCTTACAATAACGAAACAGATAAAGAAGATTATTTAAACCCATTACCAAGAACATTTTTAGGTAATACGGTTGGCGGTCTTGTTGGTTTAGCCCCTACGGTTGGCGCAACGGCATTATTCCCAGAAGGCGAAGCGGGCGAAGCATTAAGCCCATTTGCTAAACTAAAACAAATAACAGTAAATCCATTTACTAAAATATCTGCTATTCAGGGCGGTCTTGATAACTACGATAAAGCAAAACAAAAAGGGAAAAGTGACAAAGATGCTTTAATTGAAGCGGGTAAAGGTGCAGCAGAGGAAGGTGGTCAAGCTATTGCTTATAATATGTTAGGTGAAATTGGTGGTAATGTTGTGTCCCCTAAAATTGCTAAATACCTTACAGATAATGGAATTGCTGAAAATGGGAAATTAACCAAAATGGGAACGGATGCTGTATCCGATGCTTTGGTGTTTTCGGCTTACCCTATTGCATCAGACCTTATTCAAGGTAAGCAGATAGATTGGGATAACGTAGAATCTAATTTAGGCACAGGTCTTTTGTTTGGTGGTTTAAAAGCCATGAAAACAGGCGGTGAATTTAGTGAGGCTGACCAACACCTAAAACAAGGTATTGCTTTACATAATCTTATGGATGCTTCACCTGAAGCAATACAAGAGGCGCATGATAACCCACACAACCCCGCAGACCTGCAAGCTATGTCGGTTGATTATGCGGCACAAGCAAGAAAAGAAACCGATTTAGAGAAGCGTAAACAGTTAATAGCGGCCTCATCGGTTTACGGTAAGTTAGCCAATATTAAAACAATGTCGCAAGCTATATTGGCTGATAAGGCTTCATTTATAAAAAATATTGAGGGGTCTGATTTAAGTGACGAAAATAAGCAGAAATTTATCGACAAGGTAAACGAAACTCACAAGAATTTAGACCCACTTGAAAAGCAAAAAACGGATTTAGGTAAGCAAATAGCTGATAAAGACGAACAAATTAAAGTCTTTTCAGAAAAAAGTGATGACCCCGTAAAAAATGCGGAAAATGAAGTAAATTTAGAGCAAGCAAAAAAAGACCGTGAGGACTTAAATAATCAGTTAAAAACAATAATTTTAAAACAAAAAGGCAATGAAAAAGGTACAACCCAAAGCGAAGGTGGCGCACAAGAAAATGGCCGACCCGGACAGCAAATGGATGAACGACCCACAGTCGATGAAAAAGGCGAAGAAAAAGGGTCACGCATCGAACAAGAACCTACTGAAGAAGTAAAAACGGGGGATGAAAAGTCCCCCATTACTGAACCTACACCTAACTTTTTTAAGTTAGGTGAAAATGATGAATTTTATCATGCAAGCCCTACAAAAAGGGTTGGTGAATTAAGGCCGGGAACAGCACCACAATTTGGTGAAGGTGTTTATTTTTCTACAAACAAAGACCTTGTTATAAATGAGTTTGGAAAAGAATTAACTAAAGTTAATCTTTCTATTGAAAAACCTTTATATACAAACTCTAAAGAAGAAAGCGCGGTTAGACAAAAGGCAGCCGATAATTGGAATAAAGAAAATCTTACTTGGGATAAAGAAAACGAAGAATGGGTTGACAAAAAAGGTAAAACATCGGGAGAATATCCTTTAGATGGAAGCCAATTAGGTGAAAAACTCCCTGTTAAGTATTTTTCAGATGCTGCCAAACAAATGGGTTATGATGCAATAATTGACCCTAATAGCGAACAATATGAAAACGAAATTGTTGTATTAGACACTAAAAAAATTCACTATAAAGAAGAAGGAGAACAAGAAAATGGCGTTCAAGAGCAAAGCACAGGTTTTAAATATGAAAAAAAATACCGAGATTTAATTAATGATTCCGACCCGAATGATGTTGAAAGATTGAGAAAAAATCTGAATGCAATAAACATGGAAGCATATTTAAGAAAATTAGAAAAAGAGGGGACTATAAAAATAGATTGTAAATAATGTATTTTCTTTACAGACATATAAGACTTGATACCAATAAACCATTTTATATTGGAATTGGCAAAAGGCGTTTTAGAGGGTCTATAAACTCTGATTACGAAAGAGCATTTGTAAAAAAGAACAGAACAAATCATTGGAAAAATATAGTAAATAAGACCAATTACAACGTTGAGATAATGTTTGAATCAGATGATGTTAATGTTATCTTTGAAAAAGAGAAAGAATTTATTTCACTATATGGCAGAATTGATTTAGGGTTAGGCACATTGGTTAATTTAACAGATGGTGGGGACGGTGGATTTAATAGAACAAATGAACAAAAAATTGCTATTTCAAAAAGAATGCTTGGCAATAAAAACGGGGTTGGTTCTTCGCAATCCGAACAAAATAAAAAGATAATATCCGAAAGGTTTAGGGGCAATACTACATGGGTGGGAAAGAAACATAAAGAATCGTCAAAACAACTTATTTCATCGGCAAAAAAGAATATTTGCCTATCTGAAAGCCATAGACAAAATACAATAAACACCAAGCCTAATTCAAAACAAGTTATATGTTTAAACAATAATATAAAATACAAATCAATTTGCGAATGTGTGAGGCTTTTGTTTAAATATAATACGTTGGTTAGTGATGTTAAATTTAGAAATTACAAAAATAAAATTAGTCATGTATGCAACGGAAAATTAAACAATTACAAAGGGTATAAATTTAAATTTGTATGAGTTGCGAGGTGACATATAAGGGTGAAAAAAAACCCAAAGATGAGTTTATAAAAGATTTAATAGGTCATTTAGATTTATCCAACGAAGATATTGAAAGGAATAAGAATTATTTAAAGGCAATAAATTATGAGTCCATTCAGAAGCAAAGCGCAAGAAAAGTGGATGTTCAGCCAACACCCGGAAATGGCGAAAAGGTGGGCGAAGGAAACACCGAACCAAAAAGCACTTCCGAAAAAAGTGAAGAAAAACCACAAGAAAAGGGAGATGTAAAGAAAACAATCCTTACTAAACGTGCCTATGAAGGTACAGTATCGGATGATGTTAAAAAATACCTTGAAGAAAAGGGGTTAACCCGACAATCTTACAGCAGGGATGAACGTTCTAAACAAGCATCAGCATTTATTGACAAGTTTGGTGACGATGCTGCATTTAGGGCAGTAGAAGCAAAAGACATAGAAGGCGGTTTAGCTACGGCTATTTTAGCCCAACTACATATAAAAAATTCAACAGCCGTTGAAGATTTACCCGAAGGTAGTGATGAACGGGAAGAAATGGCTAAAAAGGGGGCTGATATTATTGCCCTTATGGAAAAAACGGGTTATTATGCGGGTGAATATATTGGTCAACTTGCGCATGAATACCAAAATCAAGGTATGAACTTTGCATCCATAAAAAGGCAAGTTGAAAAAATCACTAAAAAATCTATTACGCCCGAACAAGAAAAAAAGATCAAAGAAATTACGGGCGAAAATGAAAGGCTAAAAAAACAACTTGCGGAATCAGAAGCTAAACTTATTGAGGAAACTGAAAAGGCTTTTAAAGCAGGCGTAGAGGAAGTAAAGAACGAAACTAAAACCCAAAGGGCAAAAAGGATTGCTGATAAAATAAGGTCGGCTAAAATCCATAGACCCGGAATATTCTCCGCAGCAACACCTGCATCAGTAGCATGGGACGCAGCAGTAGAAATAACCGCTAAATCGGTTGAGGCGGGGGGCAAGGTTGCGGATGCTATACAAGACGGGTTAGAACATATCCGTAGTACAGATTGGTATAAATCACTTTCTAAAAGTAAAAAGGACGAGGCTGAAAAAGAGTTTAAACGTGCGCATAATGACACAGCGGGTAGTACGGATTTAGAGGATTTACAAGAACGTTTCTTAGACAAAAAAGGAAATAAATTCACCCCAAGCGAGGCAAGAGATATTTGGGGGTACATGAAAAAAACATACTTAGATAACGGTAGTAATTATCGTGATGCTTTAGGTAAGGTTTCAACTGATTTAGGCTTAACATACCGACAAGTTAGCGAGGCAGTTGTATCTCCAAAGTTAAAAAGGATGTCTGAAGATATGTGGGTTAAAAATGCTCAATATGCAAGGCATAGGTCAGCTATTAAAAATTGGATAGATGAACAAAATGCATTGCCTTTAATGAAAGCGTGGAAACAATTATCGGGCAAATTGAGAGGCGTTGCTACTTTTGGTCACGGTCACATATTCTTAGGTACTCACGCAGCTATGACTACATTTTTCAGACCATCTGTTTGGAATAAAACAATACCTGCGTTTTTAAGGGGATTTAAATTGGCATACGGAAGCGAAGCATATTATTCTCGTGCTATGGAAGAATTGAAACATAGCGACAATTATCTTATTGCCCAACGCGCGGGGTTAAAAAACGACCCCGATAGAATAAACGTAGAGGAGTTTCAAAAAAGCCAACAATATTTAGGCAAATTAGGGCATATTGGTGAAAGAGGTTTTAATACAATTAAGATATTGAGACAGCATTTATTTGATTATGAATACAATAGATTTTCACCAGAACAAAGAGATAACCCTAAAGTACTTCAAGAAATCGCAAGTTTAGCAAATAATGCAACAGGTGCTACAAATTTAAAGTTGCCAAAATGGGTAAATGAAGTATCATTTGCGGGGGGTATGGAAGCGGCAAGATGGGAGAAATTAACAAAAAATCCAGCAAAAGCATTAAATACTGCATATAAAGCAATATTTGACCCTGAAAATGCTACAACAGAAGAAAAAGTGTTTGCTAAAGTGTGGTCAAGATGGGTTGGTGAACAGGTAGCTACATATACCACTTTTTTACTTGCTAATGCAGCACTTCAAAATTATATCAACCCTAAAAATCCTGTTAATTTTACAGACCCTACTAAGCCAGATTGGTTAAAATATAAAGCAGGAGATAAAACTATTGACCCAACATCGGGTATGCGTAGTACATTTCAATTTATGGTAAAATTAGCCACTATACCACTTGAAAGCCAAAAAGATTTACATAATGAAAAGAGATACCCTTTATTGGGTAAAGATATAGTGGAATATGGTCGTGGCAAACTTGCACCTGCTTACTCAACGGCAGTAGATTTTCTTAGCGGTCAAGACTTTGGCGGTAATATTATGCCAACAAGTAGTGATAAAGTACCAAGAGGTAAACATAAAGTAACATGGCTTGAATATGGGTGGCAAAAAGCACCATTGCCTGTGGCTGAAGCAGCTAATGCTGTTTACAGTTCAGCTAAAGACAAAGGTATGGACGAAAAAATGATAAATAATATATGGAAGGGGGTTTTATTAGGTGGGGCTTCCCTTGCAACAGGTGTTAGAGTTGGTGAATATGATGCAAGCAAAAAAAAGAAAAACAATTATTCTATTAAGGATAGTAAATAACACTATAACAAAAAGGAATAATGTATTATATTTAACACATAAAAAATAAAGCAATGATACCTGTAATAGACTTACTACCTAAAGGTGAGGGTTACGATGACCTTGAAGAAGAAAAAGTAGGTGATGAGGTGGATGAGGACGACAACGAACTGAGTGATTTAGATTTTGATGACATTTATTTAAAATAGGCCAATGAATAGAGTTGAAGATTTACCCGAAGGACTAAGGGACGATTTAAGTACAAAAACAGTAATGGTAATCGACAACGGTTTATTCGTTGAAATTGCAAAGACATTATCTAAGTCGTTTCATAGGACGTTATATTATTGCCGTTGGGAGGGAGCTTTCCCTCGTAGTAATCAATATGTTATAGGACAGGGCATCGAGGGTATAGAAAGGGTACACAACATCTTTGAATATATTGACGAAGTGGACTTATTTTGCTTTCCCGATATTTATGATGGGCAACTTCAGCTACACCTTGAAAGTTTAGGTAAATTAGTTTTCGGTGGACGGATGGGAGAGGAGATGGAGTTATACCGCCACGCCATGAAAGAACACATGAAAAAGGTTGGGCTATACGTAACAAACTACGAAATAGTTACAGGTGTTGATAATTTAATTGACTACCTTAAACAACACCCCAATGTCTTTGTAAAGCAGAATATCACAAGGGGTGACTTTGAAACCTTCCATAGCAAGAACTACCTTTTAATAGAACCTGTTATCGAGGAATTATCACATAAATTAGGGGCTATACGTCATACCAAAGAATTTATCGTTGAGGATGCTTATGATAATGCGGTAGAAACGGGCATGGATTGTTATTCTATTAATGGTAAATATCCGTCACGAACATTGGCCGGGATAGAGGTCAAGGATTGCGGCTACTGCGGTAAAATGGTGAATTACAGCAAGTTACCTGAATGTATTACCGATTTCAATGATAAAATGGCAAGCACAATGGAGGACTTTGGCTACAAGGGCTTCTTTTCAACAGAAATAAGGGTAAGTAAAAAGCTACCCCCTTATATGGTTGATATGTGTAGTCGTGCGGGGAGTCCCCCTAATGAGTTGTACCAGTTAATGTATAAGAATTTGGCTGAAATTATTTGGTATGGTGCAAAAGGTATTTTAATCGACCCAATAACAGAACATAAGTATGGTGTAGAGTGCCTCATTCATTCAGCATGGAGCGATATGAATTGGCAAGCAATTAGTTTCCCTAAAAAGTACAGAGATAATATTAAGCTACGTAACGCTTGTGTTGTCAATGGTCGATACTACTGTGCGCCACAAAGTTCAGGTTTAGTTGAAATGGGGGCAGTTGTTACTACTGGAAATACCTTGAAAGAGGCTATTGACGAAATGCACAAAATAGCAGAAACAATCGAAGGTCACTATATAGACATTAAGTTAGATAGCTTAGATAAGGCACAAGAAGAATTTGAAAAACTAAAAGAAATGAATATAGATATTTTAGGGGCTTAATCAAAAAATAATCTTGCATTATAACTTTTAGTAATAATGATTATATTTATGCAAAAATTAAGGCAATGGCAATATTAATTTCAAGCCCGGTCACGGGGTCGCTTAAAATCACAAATACAGCAGCCTCACCATTATCGAATTACCTTGTAAACAATTCAACGGTAAACGTCGGTGGCGACCCTAATAACCAACAGCAGGTGTTTATCACCAATGAGCAACAGGATATTATCTTTCAAACAAAGGTATCCAATATAACAACAATAGGTGCAAGCACACCCGCAGGTGGTTTTACCATGCAAAATGCGATTGATGCTATTGCCTCACTTTTAATGCACTAAGATTATGGCCATTGTAGTTAGCGGTAACATAAAAAAATGTACTGGGTGTCTAATTGAAAAAGAATTAGATGCTTTTAGCGACTGCAAAAAATACGGCAAAAAACATAGGTGTAAAGAGTGTGTATCAATATATAATAAACAAACTAAGGAAGCAAGGGCTATCCGAACAAAAAAATACAGAGACGCCAATAAGGATGAAATAAAAGCTAAGAAAAGTGAGTATCATCAATTAAACAAAGAGCGATTAAATGAAATTTCTCGTAACTATCAGGCAAAAAATAAGGAAGCCGTAAAAGAAAGAGGGAAACTTTATAGAGAAAAAAATAAAGAAAAAATAAAGGCATCTTTAAAAAATAGGTACGAAGATAGATTTGAAAAAAGAAAAATATATATAGAAAAAAATCGAGAGCATCTTAGGGAAAAACAAAAAGAATATTATTACAATAACAGGGAAAGGGCAATTCAAGTAAGGGTTGATAATCTTAAAAAAAGAATAGCAAAAGACCCCAACGTTAGACTAAGGGAAATATTGCGTAGAAGAATATTGGTTGCGCTCAAACCTAAGAATTTTATAAAGAAGTCGTCAACTATTGAGATAATAGGGTGTTCACTTGAAGATACAAGAAAGCATATTGAAAATCAGTTTAAACAGGGGATGTCTTGGGATAATCATGGTTTTAATACGTGGCATATCGACCACATAATACCATTGGCTTTTGCCAAAACAGAAGATGAGTTGTATAAGTTGTTACATTATACTAACTTACAGCCATTATGGGCAAAGGAAAATTTAAGTAAAAATAAATATTTACAACCATGTCAGTCGTTACTTCAGGCGTCATAACACAAAGTGCTGGCGGAAATGTTTTGCAATTTCAGGACACATCCACAGGGGTCGGTACATTGGTATCCCGTACCTTAAACATTTATGATGCCAACGGTAACTTGTTGCAGACAATAAACATGGGTGCGACACTTGCCGCAACGTATAATATTACCGCAGACGCTTACTTTCAATTCATAGAAACTATTGTTGACAATACAGGAACATACACACTCACTATAAACTACCTATCAACGGTATTTTATCAGAACGCATTTAGCACAGCCATTGCAGGCGTTACAACGTATGATTCTGACTTTTTCGGTGTTGTTAGTAATTTAAATATATCACAAGACTACTACCAAGCAGCTAATAGGTTTTTCATTGGTGGCTTTGGGGTGTCGGCTAACAATATGATTACGCAAGCAAACTTTTTCGTAAATACGCCTTATTACGTTACATAATGCCAACGAGTACCCAAATACAAAATACATTATTGTCAGCGCAGTATAAAAATGCTATTGCGATGCAAAATGACTATAATCTGATAAATATGGGTGACACTCCCCGTAATTCAGCATTAAACAACTTTATTTGGCTTACTATTGACGGATTGCAATACCAGTTTAACTTGGGTAACTATAATACAGCAACTACTATTTCTTTGTATGACAAGTTAAATCAGTACATAGGATTTGACACTACTGTTAATTCATTAGACCCTAACGCACAAATACCTAATACGGTTATTGAGATAATCAACCCTGCGGGATATATCACACCGATACCAAGTATATCATGGAGTGCTTTCGACCCGCTTACTCAAAACGCGGACGGAAACAGATACATATATTACAATTCAAATTGGGCGGGTTACAATCCTGTATTATCACTTATATCTCCTGCGGAAACAGCACTTACTTTAGGTGTAGATTATACACTTATCCCAACAGGCGGTATAACGCTATTAAATGACTTAAGTGGTAATGGCACTCCGGGTATAGCTAACGGTCAATATTTAAGGGCAACAGGCTATGTACAGGCTTAAATGGATTATATTAGCACTTATACTTCTCCCTTTCTATAGTGAGGCACAAACAGCTTACTGTAGCGGATATACCTCGCATTCCCCCATTTCCTTAACAGGGGCAAGTAGCCAAACAATAAGCGGTGATAGTATTGTTGTAGGCTCATCCACAACGGGTATCTACCTCACCAATTGCCACGACATTCATATCACAAAGTGTCATATTTTAAACGGTAGCAATTCAACTCCAAGTCTAAATTATCACGGTATAGCTATTGTTTTATACAACTGTTACAATATCACAGTAGATAGTTGTTACATAAATAACGTGGTGTCGGGGGTTTACGCACAAAATTGTACAGGCGGGATAGTAGTACAAAATAACAGGATGCAGAATGTTGTCGGCCCGTATCCAAGAGGACAATTTGTACAGTTCAATAATGTTAGTGGTGGGGGAAACAGGGTTTTAAATAATAGGTTAGAGGACTTTACAGGTTCAAGTAACCCCGAAGATGCGATAAATATCTACAAGAGTAACGGTCTTGCTACGGATAGTATTGAGGTTGTGGGAAATTGGATTAGAGGGGGCGGCCCAAGTACAACAGGGTCGGGTATCACGGTAGGCGATCAGGGCGGTAGCTACATCTACGTAGGGGGAAACTTAATCGTCAATTCAGGATATATAGGTATCCAATGCGCGGGGGGACATGATATTCATATTACGAACAATAAGATTTTTTCAAGCTGTTCAACGGTTTCTCACTTAGGGTTAGGAAATGGAAACTATACAAGTCCGTATGTAGCGGGATATAATATTACTATTGATTACAACCATATTAATTGGACACAGGGGCTTACTATGCCTTACTGTACAAGGCAAGATAAATCAAGTGAGGCGGGACAGCCGATACCTACGGGGTGGAGTACAAATGTGAGCGATAATACGCTAACAGCAAGTATTATTCCTACGCCTATGTGGTCGCCATGTAACCCTTTATTACCCCCTAATATCAGTTATAGCCCAAGTAGCGAAACATGGACACAATATGTTGCTATTAGTACGTGGACTCCTACAAATAGCGGTGGAACGGCTACAAGTTGGTCAATAACACCACCACAGCCAAGTGGCATAACGTTTTCTACAACAACGGGAGTATTTACAGGAACACCGTTAATTGCTCAAAGCAGTACGGGGTATGTGGTAACAGCAACAAATAGTGCGGGTAGTAGTTCGGTAACAGTTTATATAACAATTACAGCAAGTGCGGGGGGGGTTATAAGAGTTCCGGGTATTACCGCTATAATAAAATAAAAAAGATTAAATTAGTAGCATGAAAAAGTTATTATTTCTACTTCTGTTTCTACCAACGATAGTGTTCGGGCAGCAGGTAACACAGCAGTCAAAAACCCCCGCAAGTGGCGTGAACGCTGGAAATCAGTACTTGGGGTATTGGGGTATAGCCGCTAATGGTTACTTCATACCGCCTTACGGTGCTAACGCCACGCTAAACAGGGCAGCAGATATTAACGGACTTTTTTATGTTCAACTAAGTGATAGTTCCATAAGATTCAGATATAACGGGAATTGGATACCTTTAGGTAAAAGCAGTAGCTCTACAGCAACGTACTTTAGTTCAACTTACTTTGCGGGGTTAGGTACTTTTGCAAGCCCGTTGACTATTATTCCTAATAGTGTTTTTCCAAGTCAGACAGGGCAAAGTGGTAAATTTTTAACAACTAATGGGTTAGGAACTTTAAGTTGGGCTACTGTAAGTAGTGGTGGTGTGAGTACAGGGATTAATGGACTTAATGGCACAACAAATATCGGGTTAGGCGGTACTCTTACCCAAAACACCAATATAGCAAACTCTACGTTTTATTTAAGGCAAGATAGTATATTTATCGGCACACGACCCACCTATACTACCCCATCTGGAACAATAGTATTTATAGGAACATCTATAACGGTCGGCACAGGGTCAACTGGCGGTACAAGATACAGCACGCTTGTTGCGACAGGACTGGGGTTGACTGAAAATAATCTTGGAGTTTCAGGATCTTGCGTAGAAAACCAAAGCCCGTCAAATCCAGCTGGTGGCATTAGTTTTTTAGCTAATGATGTAAATGTTCCGACCTATTCATCTTTAACGGGAACAAGAATATTAGTTGTTGAGGTCGGCCCGAATGACTTTAACGTGGGCTATACAAACTACAATCCGACCAATTTTCAAACAGACCTAACTACACTTATAAATTATTTCACAAGCACAAAAGGATGGCCCGCCGGACAAATATTAATCCTTTCAAACGGATGGTATCTTTCAACCAATTACGGAACAACGGGTGCGGGTGGACTAACACTTACACAGGCTCTTTACGCTAATTTTCAAACCGCATCGCACACCGTTGCTACCAATTTAGGAACACGATGGTTCGACCTTTACAACTGGATGGGAAACAGGGGTGGAAACACTATTATGTACGATGTGGTACATCCAAACGCAACAGGTCACGCTATTATGGCAAATGGTATTTTAAGCGTCTTAAATCCTGCTGTTAGTTATCCACAAGCCTATCCATTAAGTGTAAACGGGCAAGCACAGGTATCTAACCTAAAACTTAACAATCAATACCAATTAGTCGATGGCTCAAATATTTTAGGTTTAAATTCAACAAATGACATCGGGTATATAACAGGTCTGCCAACAGGTACGAGAACATTAGGGACTTTTTACACAGGTGGCAATGTTTTAGATATTGGTGCAACCCTCCCGGCATCGGGTTTGGGAACAAACGATTACTTACTTCGCCAAAATGCAACTATTTGGGGTGTTTATAATGGTAATAATGCCTATCAAAACACTATCCAAATGATAGATAACGGGGCTAACATGAATTTTAAATTAACATACAATAATGCAAACTTTAATTTTTATGTCAATAACTCGGCTACCACAGCACTTCAAATATCAAAAACGGGTACATTATATGTTAATAATGCGCAGACTAACGTAGTATCAGCCGCAAATGGCGATGTTTGGATTCCGACACAAACGGGGTTAAAAGCAAGTCCTAACGGTATAGTTTATGGCGCATTTATGCCTATAGGTGCAAGTAACTGGATGCAGTTAATCAACACTTATTCGGGAACAGGTATTAGCTTCATACCAAGCGGTGGAACTAACGGTTCGCAACAGGAAAGTATGAGGATATGGCCGACAGGTGAAGTTACAATACAAAAGGGCGGCTCATTTACATCAAACACCATTGCCGCATTTGCTATAAACAGTACCACGCAAGGATTTTTACCCCCATCACTAACATCCACACAAATAAGGAGTACGGGATATGTAATATCGCTTGCACGAACAGGTGGTTCGGGATATACAACAGCACCAACGCTTACTTTTTCGTCCCCTGATATTCCGGGTGGAACAACGGCAACAGCAATATGTACTGTAAGTGGCGGAGCAATAGCCACAGTCACATTAACTAATTCGGGAACGGGGTATTTATCCACACCTACAGTAACGGTAACGCCTACAAGTGGTGGAACTGGTGGCGCAGTAACAGTAACGGCAATATCTTACGCGGGAAACGCGGGTTTAATTTACTATAATTCGACTTATAATAAATTAAATTATTTCGATGGAACAGCCATTAGGGTAATAGCCGACAGTGCTTCAACGGCATCATCACTACCAAAAGGTGCTAACCCAACAGCAACAGCAGGTGCAACAGCAGTTAACGGTTCGGCAACTACTTTTATGAGGTCGGATGCTGCGCCAAAAGTAGATAGTACAGTATTTCAAACAGTAGCTAACTTCTTTCCAAAAGGTGACACAAGGTATTTAAAGTCATCAACTGTAAGTGGTTTAGCTAACCCTACGGGGACTATAGGCTTTACTGCGGTAAACGGTTCAGCAACTACTGGAATACGTTCCGATGGCGCACCTAAAGCTGATAGTACAGTAATAAGGTCTGTGGCAAACTCATACAGCCTTTCTGCAATGCAGACTAAGCTAAATGGGTACGTTCCTACATCAAGAACAGTAGCTGGATTTGCTCTTTCAAGTAACGTGACTTTGGCATCATTAACTAACGGATACGGTATTACTTCGCTTTCTTATAATGCTTCAGGTTCGGCAACTGTAATAGCGGATACGACCGTTTTAACTTCACAATCAAGGCTTGCGACAAACTTAACAGGTTATTTAAAAACTACCACAGCCACATCTACTTATGTTCCATATTCAGGGGCAACAGGTAACGTAACTTTAGGCACAAACTCAATAAGTGCGGGAACATTTACCGTTGGTACTTTGGGATATTCCGACGTAAATATTTTGGGGTCTTTTCAAAGTTCTGTAAACACGTATAATCAATTAATTATTCAGAATACTAATAGTGGTAGTGCTGCATCAGCAGACGTTGTGGTAAATAATAACAATAGTACAGCCTCAACCTACTATGGTGACTTTGGTATGAATAGTAGCGGCTTTACGGGGTCGCAAGTTTTCAACCAACCTAATTACGTTTTTGTTACCGCCACAACGGGTGACCTTGCTTTAGGTACAACAACAAATAATGCCATACATTTTGTAGTGAATAACGGAACTACGGATGCTATGACTATTTCAGGTGGTGGTACAATATCAATCCCCGCTTTCAGCACAGCAGGTTTAGTACATAACGCTGTAACAACAGGCGCACTATCATCAAGCCTTGCAGTTCAAGCAGACGTTACTAATGGTTACGTAGATTTAAGTTCGGCACAAGCAAGTATAGCGGGTAATAAAGGGTTTACAGGGTTAACAACCATGACTAATACGGGCAACCAATTAACCCTTGCTTATGACGGTACACACAGCACTACTTTAGCAACCAACTCGGCAGGCACATTAATAGTGTCACCTACAAATACGGCGGTTTCATTTGTAGCAGATATTTATGGTATTAATTATTATTCCCGAAGCAATTCAAATGCCTCATATATGAATATGACTGCTACGGGAACTATTATTAGTCAAAATATAGTAGGAACAAATACAGCGTTAAAGGTCAACCAACTTCAAGGAACAGGGGATATTCAGGATTGGCAGTTTAATAGTAGCAACGTAGCTACAATGGGTTATAATGGTAAGTTTACCCTAAATGGCAGTATAAGCGCATCAGCCAACCTTGCACAAGGTATAAACTCAAACCACACCTTAACAGCAATAGCCAATAATGACGTAATTGTAGAGGGGGATTTTAACCCAACAATAGCGGGTGTAGGTATTATATCTACTTTGGGGTCTGTAACGGGCGGTTCGTCTTACACCAATGGTACTTACACTAACGTTCCATTAACAGGTGGTAACGGTTCGGGCGCACAAGCAACGGTGGTTGTTTCGGGTGGTGCTGTTTCGACGGTTACTATAACCACAGCAGGAACAAGATACACGGTTAACGATGTTCTATCCGCAGCAGCAGCGAATATTGGGGGTACAGGTTCGGGCTTTAGTGTACCAGTTGCTACTCTTACTCAAACAGTTACAGGTGCGCCACTTAGGGCTACTGTAACAAATATCGGTCAGGGTTCGTCAGCTAACTTTAACGGTTCATGGGCAGATGGTTTATTGCTTTACAACTCTACCGCAGCAGTATCGACGCTTTCTCAAAACTCCCCCGTTATACACCTTTCATCATTTGGGTGGGGAAGCACAGGTGGTACATCGCAAGCTGTAGATGCTTTTATTTATAGCCAAGCTAATACGGGTACAGTTCCCAACGCCAACTTAACATTTACCTTTGGTGTGGCGGGTGCTAAAACCACAGCAGCCTACACTTTTGGTTCGGGTGGTGCTGCAACGTTCACATCAGGTAGCTTAACTTTAACAAGGTCATCACAGGGTGCTACGGCTTTTAATAGTCTAATTCAACAGAACACCACAGCAGCAACATCGGGTACACCAAACCAATGGACACCAACATGGTATAATGAGGGTGCTGTATGGAACACATCAGGAACTCCCGCATCTAACTCCTTTGCTTTTGGTTTAATTGGCGAGGGAACTTCAAGTGCTAACCCTTATTCAACACTATACTTTCAGACTTATTTGGGTACATCAACAACCCCAACGTTTGTGAACACCATGAGTTTAACAACTCAGGGGCAGTTAGCTTTGGGATTGGCTAACACCAATATTCAGGCAGGGTCGCAAGCGGGTAGCATCTTTAATATTGGCGCATCAACGGTAACAGATGCAAGTACAGCATCAGGTACGGTTACTAATTTCGCAGTAATAGGAACAGGTCTAACCACTTTAGCAGCTACCAACTCAAGTATTACTTACACCAACGGTTATGGTGCTTTCTTTACCGCACCAACAAGCGGCACTAACGTAACAATGACCAATAAATATGCTTTAGGACTTGCTTACGATGCTACACACTTATTTACAGTAGCGGTCAACTCGGCGGGCGCAGCGACATTAAACGCTACAAGTACGGTGACAATAACCCCTGCAACAACTATCACAGGTGCATTAACACTTTCAAGTACTGTAAATAAGGTAACTGTAACAGCCCCCGCATCAGCAGCTACGTTAACATTGGTTACAGGTTCAACCCTACAAACAACAGGTGCGTTTACACTTAACTTAACTACCACTGCAAATAGTACACCAACATTCCCTACAGGAAGTGGAACATTACCATATTTAAGCGGAACCAACACGTGGACGGGTGTAAACACGATGATACTTAAAAACTATCAGGCTAACTCATCTCCAACGGCTGTAAACGCTTCAGCGACACTTACAGCCGCACAGGTACAGTCAAGTATCACCACGAGTTCAACTACGGCTGTGGCCTTTACAATGCCTACTGCGACGTTACTTGCAACACAGGTAGGTGCGGCACAGGGTACGGTAATATTCTTTACGATTGATAATAGCGCATCAACAAGTTCGGGTGCAATTACCCTTACTTTAGGGTCGGGTATGACTTCAGGATTAACAGCAGGATTAACAGTACCAATTGGTAAAGCACAGACTTACGAAATATATTTTACATCAACAACAACTTGCGTAATGTCACAAATACTATAATGAAAAAATACATCACATTTTTACTTTTGATAGCAGCTATCGGGGTAAACGCACAGAACAAAGTAAAGAGCAAGGCATTAGGCGATTCAATTATAATTCCTAAAGGGGCTTTTGAAATTAAGCCAATTATTGTGACAGCACAAGGCGATACCGCAAGGTCAATAACATGGTACACCACACAAATGCACAGAGATACTACCGTAGGCTTTGGCCTTAACGTAACGGTGTATAGTAAGACTGGTACTGAATTAAGTACGTTTGGCCTAACTGTACCCCCTCTAACCAATACAGAGGCTTATATCAACGGAATAGACAACTTTGTGATGTACTTAAACCCACGTTTTGCCAAGCCATGAAAACGTTTGTTCCAATACTGTTAATCTTAGTCGCTGTTGCCCTTGCGGTGGTATTGTTCCCCGTCGGTGTGATCGTGGCTATTTTCGCTAAATGGGGTGAATTATACACGTATTTTTTCAACATTGCTAAGGGGATAGATGAATTAGGTAATGCGGTGTGTGGAAACCTATTTAACATAACCTTGATAAAACAAGGGGGCTATCACTTTGGGTTACCGGGGGAGACAATTAGTAGTGCTTTGGGAAAAAACGTAGAAAGGGATACATTATCGGTAGCGGGAAAGGTACTTAACGCTATCTTAAATAAAATACAAGCAAATCACGCAATAATTTCAATACAAACAAACGAAAATAATACGCAATAGTCATGGAAACACAAACATTACAGGAAAAATTCGACGATCTTGTTAAAGAGTACGGTGCAGGTGCGGTTATTACCGCTATTAAAACACATAGCGTTACTGCTTTAGGTGTAGGGGATTGTGTGACTAAAGGCTGCCCCCGTGGGTACGTGTGTAATCCTAATACAGGCAACTGTGTTTTAGATATTTAAGATGAAAGCAAGGATAGGTATTACTATTTTTTCGGTAATTCTTTATGTAGCATTATTTAATGTTTATGTATGGTCTTTGCTAAATTGGGAAATCTACAACAGCAAGTTACTTTACAACATAATTACCTTATGGTCGTTGGTATTTGCTTTCCTTGACCTAAAATTAGAGTTTGTAAATGACTACCATAAACAGTTTAATACATTATTATTTTGTTGTATTTTTATTAATTTCTTGTTTTCAATATTAACACTTACGGAGGTATTTAGTTTAAACAGCCCAAAGTATATGTTTTACACATTTAACGGTGGCGTATTTCTTATTAGTGTAATTGTTTTCTTTAATGAAATTAGATACAAGATTTTTACAGATGATTGATAAAAATGGGTGTTTTCACGGTATAATTTCCCGTGTTTTACACGAAAAATTATTATATATTTAGAACGTTTTAAAACAATGAACGCAAATCAGATGGCGACACCACCGACTACCCAAGCCTTTGACTGGAATGAAAATTTCAAATGGATTGCAGGCTGTATAACTGCCCTATTCGGCTATCTTTACTACATTAACGCATGGTTTAAAAACAGAGCAAGAGATAAGAAACAATTTATCATTGACGTGGTGGAAGCTACTGTTAAATCAACAATGACCGCAGAACTTTCAGGAATAAAAGACAGCATCAAAGAACTACAAAGCCATAGAGAAGCTGACAGAAAGCATACCGATGACCAATTTCTAAAGCTGTACGATAAGTTAAAATGAAAAAGGCTACCCGAAAGTAGCCCAAATCAAAGATGGAACGTTGAAAAACCATCAGTCCCTTACACGTTCAATCGCCTTTTCATATGGATTGTATTGACGCTGATGTATAATCTCGTAAAAACCTTGCTCTAATTCGATAGGTAAATGTTCGGCTAATGTTTCTGTCCCCGTGTGAACATGAACTAATTTCCCATCTGTATTCACAGCAAGATAAAATTTATCATTGAGTTCAAGAACTTCAAGGTCGCCGATAGCTTTATGCTCGTGGTGGCCTTCCCCTTCAGCAACTACGGCTGTTTTCGATTTTTTAACTCCATTAGGAATGTTGTTAATTTGACGGATTAGTACGTCACCCTGTCTAAATTGTTTCATCGTTTTTTTGTTTTTATGTTTCTATTAATAATTGGTACTCATTTTTGCCCATATCAAATGTCCATGCAAGAGCAGTAAGCGCATCTGAATGCTGGGGCACGCAAATATAATACTTTCGATTGGTTGATGGGCATATAACCTTTACAAAATAAATAAAATCGTCAATTAATGAATCTTTTTCTTTTGTTTTAAAAAGGATAACATCACGTCCATTGTAAACTGTTTCATCTAATTTAACCAAATCGAGCAATTCCGCATATTTTGTTTCGCCTAATATTTCCATCAGGCAACGCCTTTTTTCTGCATTTGTTTCTTTTACAATATCTTCTTTTGTAACCGTTTCAGGAAAACATATCCACTGCGCAGGGACATTTACGCCATGATGGTAATATAATTCATACCCGTCTTTAAATTTAATAGCAGACGTGTCTGAGTTATGTAATCGCCCCCTATTATCACGAGATATAAATGTCGGCATTGCGGAAACAAAACAAAAACCATTTAATTGGATAGTGTCATATATGCCCGATAATAACACATTCTTGAATTGATTAAATTTATCATGGTTTATCACACCTATTTGTGTAAAAAAATCATAAAATGATACCCATCCGTAATCAGATATACCACCATAATATCCAAATGAATTGAACTCTAATTCAGAATCCCCGACAGAATCCATGACAGAATCCATGACAGAAGCCCTGACAGAAGCACTGACAGAAGCCCTGACAGAAGCCCTGACAGAAGCCCTGACAGAAGCCCAGACAGAAGCCCAGACAGAAGCCCAGACAGAATCCCCGACAGAATCCATGACAGAAGCCCCGACAGAAGCCCAGACAGAAGCCCAGACAGAAGCCCTGACAGAAGCCCAGACAGAATCCCCGACAGAATCCATGACAGAAGCCCCGACAGAAGCCCTGACAGAAGCCCCGACAGAATCCATGACAGAAGCCCAGACAGAATCCCCGACAGAATCCATGACAGAAGCCCCGACAGAAGCACTGACAGAAGCCCTGACAGAAGCCCTGACAGAAGCACTGACAGAAGCCCCGACAGAAGCCCTGACAGAAGCCCCGACAGAATCCTCCGTAAAAATATTTGGCAATATTTTTACTATCTCTTTAACATAAGACACAGCATATTGACACCCCATAGGGCTATCAACATAAATAATAACAGGCTTTTGATGTCCTGCTAATTCATACATCCAATCAATGCCAATCTTAGCGGCATCTTTGTCGATTTCGGTATTTTTACAAGAAAAAATGTAGTTGAGCCAAAAATCTCTCACATCGAGCATTTTTGCCTCTTGTTGGGATGTTAGTTTTTCTAATTTCATTTTCAACGTTTTTAATTATTCAAATGTACAACTATTTTCATTATTGCAAATTATTTTTTGATTTATTCCAACAATAACTTAAAAATAAACACTTTACGTTTGTTTTATTCAACAATTATGTTAAGATTTGTATATACATACAATGATGAAACATAGCCGTAACTATGCCAACTCCAACCAATTTCAAACAGGAACACATTGATGAGGCTGTAGAAATAGTAAAAGCGTTGGGTTGTTCTTTTGCATCAGCATCCACAACGATTTTAGACCGACATAATCTAACTGATTATAACCCTGTTAACTTTGCAAAACAAGTAAGGCGGTATTATCATAAGGCAACAAGCCAAGATCACGGAATTGAATCAGTTTGTGACCAACAAGGCATAGACATAAAAGATGTAAACCACTATTGGTACAAGGGCGAACATCATTCAATACACGTTAAAAATAGCGCACCAAGCTACGAAGAAATTAAGGATGACATTATCGCAGAAATGCGAGCGCACGCACCAATTTATCCCGTTATCCAAAGAGAAATAATCAAAGACCCGCACTTACTTGTAATAGACCCCGCAGATATTCATATAGGTAAGCTATGTAGCGTTTTAGAGACAGGTGAGGTCTACGGTAACCAAATAGCCGTACAGCGTGTTAGGGAGGGCGTACAGGGTATTTTAAACAAAGCACACGGATGGAACATCGACCAAGTACTATTTGTTATAGGAAACGATATTTTGCATATAGATACCCCTAAAAGACAGACCACAAGTGGAACGCCACAGGATACAGACGGTATGTGGTATGATAATTTTTTAATAGCTAAAAGGTTACTAATTGATATGATTGAATTAGTGCGCGGGGTTGCCCCCGTTTCTGTTCAGTATGACCCAAGTAATCACGATTTTACCAACGGTTTCTTTTTAGCTGACACTATTAGTTCGTGGTTCGCGAATTGCGAGGACGTGTCTTTTAACGTGTCGATAAAGCATCGAAAGTATTTTCCTTATGGAGATAACCTTATAGGAACAACGCATGGTGACGGGGCTAAAACACAAGATTTACCGCTACTAATGGCGCAAGAAGCATCGGAACATTGGCATAAGTGTAAGCATCGGTATTTTTATACACACCACATGCACCATAAAATAAGTAAAGACTATGGAAGTGTTTGCGTTGAAACCCTAAGAAGCCCAAGCGGAACCGACGGTTGGCATCACCGAAACGGATATCAGCACGCCCCAAAAGCTATCGAGGGCTTTATACACCATCCTAAATATGGTCAAGTAGTGCGGATTACCCATTTATTTTAAAGGGTAGGTACAATTCACACCCACCCCGACATTTGTCGCAAATTATTGGCAATAAATTGTGTTTGTTGCCGAAATATAGTAAATCCCAAATTGACTTTTCTATTACAGGCAGAAACCGTACCTTTGCGCCATGAAATCGCAAGACATAACATTATTGATAAGTGTAGCAATGTTTACCATAGCTTACACCCCCGCAATGTATTACCTTTATAAGAAAAAGAACTGGTAACAAAAAAATAATTTGCTTTTATGGGTTAAAAGTGTGTATTTTTAACTTATGCAACTGAAATTGAGTTACGTAGACCCACATAACAAAAAGGTAGTAGAATGTGTTTACAACGCTGAGAAGCACGAGGACATCAGTACAGCCTACCTACACGCTGTTAAAATAATAAGCGATAGAATGGGTAAGTATGTACACGTAAAACTACTTGATGACGATTGTGGTTGTACAAGTTGCGGATAAAACAGAAAACTATGGATAGTGACGGACTACTCTTACTTTTGTGCTGGCTGTTTTTTGCAGTATCTATCCTTTGGTTTTTTGGCAATTTTAACGATGATAATAATTTAAGGAAGTAATGGCAGATTTTAACGAAGCATTAGCGTTAACCAAAAACAACGAGGGCGGGTACTCAAATAATCCATCTGATAGCGGTGGTGAAACCTACAAGGGTATTTCCCGTAATAATTGGCCTCATTGGAATGGTTGGTTACAAATCGACCATATAAAATCCACCTACGGTACGGATGCTCATACAATCAATCAATATGGCGCACAAGACCCCGTATTGCAAAATGATGTAGATGTATTTTACAAGGCCAACTTTTGGGACGTAAATAACTTAGATAAGTTTAACGACCAACAAATAGCTAATAGCGTGTATGACTTTGGTGTTAACTCCGGCACAGGTAGGGCAGCAAGGGTTTTACAAGGTGTTTTAGGCGTTACACAGGATGGACAGATAGGAAGTGGTACATTATCAGCTTTAAATAGTAAAGACCCTGAAACGGTTTATAATGCGTTTAATGCACAAAGAAAAGAACTGTACGAAGCATGGGCGCAAAAACCCGGACAATCACAATTTTTACATAGTTGGCTATCACGTTTAACACCATATCAGGCATGAGTAAATTATACTGCACTTGTTGGCTTTGTACATCAACAAAGAAAAAAGTATTAGCTGAGAGGCATGACCGTAAAGTAAAAACAGGGTTGCGCCAAATATCAGCGAAAGAAATAGAAAGTAATCGTGTAAGTGCTTATAAATATTTATTACCGTAATCATGGCAGACACTCAATCACCAATAGACGAAAAGACAAGGGCTAATATAAGCTATATGTACGTTGTAGGCGCACTCATTTTACTTGGCTATACTTTGTATAGGTGGGGTGATAAAATGGAGAT
>Ga0208871_1000115_pt1 | contig 29546 bp, 29 predicted proteins | sample CryBogCBE19Jun07_FD_184592 | JGI IMG/M metagenome (GOLD analysis project Ga0208871, IMG submission 184592) | Freshwater microbial communities from Crystal Bog, Wisconsin, USA - CBE19Jun07 (SPAdes) | ecosystem: Environmental > Aquatic > Freshwater > Bog lake | place: Crystal Bog, Wisconsin, USA...
CTATTACGTCGCGCCATACGTGAAATACATGGCGTCGCTGAAGGTGGTTGGACTTGAAAACATTGAAGGTAATCGACCATTTATTTTTGTCGCAAACCACACCAGCAATCTCGACACGCCAATAACCATTGCGGCACTTCCTGCAAAGGTCAGAACACACACGGTTGTGGCTGGCGCAATGGACACCTTCTTCATGAGCCGAGTGAGTGCATTTAGAGCGGTGCTGCGTTTTAATGTCATCCCCATTGACCGTCACAAAGTAAATCGCAGAAGTTCACAACTAGCTATTGAAGTGCTTGAAGACAAATGGAACCTATTGCTGTTTCCAGAGGGTGGAAGAACTCCCGATGGCAACCTGCAGCAATTCAAGGGTGGTGCTGCATACCTAGCCGAGCGTACTGACGCCACGATCATCCCTATTTACATTCACGGAATCGGACTCCTTCGCGGACCAAAGTATGCAAAGGCTCCGAAGTACACCCAGGGTCCAAGCCAGTCTCGCCACCCAGTGACGGTTGCTTTTGGTAAACCGCTCAAGTGCGGCGACGGGGAAAACATTCGTAAGTTCAATACTCGAATCGAAGACGCAGTGGTTGAACTTGGTCGTAAAATCAGCGGCGATGCTTCCTACAGCGTTACTCGACCTAGCGAGAACTCAGACTCGTAACTCGCTCTTCATAGAGTTTGTCCGCAACTGTGCTGAGTGGGCTCAGCTTGGTGCCAGTAACTTTTGCAATCACTTCATCACAGAGCCAAGGGTTCATTGCAAGTACTGGACCGTGGGCGTACGTTGCCCAAATCTGATCAGTCACAAAACCATCGTGGTGCCCGTCATTTCCTCGACCATACAGAACACTTCCGAGTGGAGCGATGTCTTTGCCGAGTGAAGTAACACCACCGTGATTCTCAAAGCCAACAAGTTTGTTCTGTCCGACCTGACTAAACAGTTCACCAACAGACCTAACTTCTCCCCTGGTAGTGGCAACATCAACCAGCGACAGTCCTTCATAGGCATCGTCGCCTTCTACCGAAAATGAAGTACCAAGTATTTGAAGACCCGCGCAGACCGCAAAGACATGCGCACCATTGGCTACACGTTGCCTTAGTGGTGACTTCCTTAGAAGATCTGCCGCAAGTCGTTGAGGGCCATCTTCGCCGCCTCCGAGTAAATAGAGATCTGCTTCTGGAAGATCATCAGTGATGGCAACCCTTAAAACTTCTGCGTGAATGCCTCGTCGAAGCGAACGCTCTGAAAGAGCAAGGGCATTGCCATAGTCCCCATAGGTTCCAAGAAGCTCTGGATAGATGAGGGCAATCTTCATGGTGTTGACCTCTGCATCCAATCGCTAAAGGCTGTGTAGTTAGCGATGAGCTCAATTGTCGAAGAAGGGCTAGGCAGCGAATTCAAATCATCAACAACCTCATACGAGACTTTTGCTAAATCGAGTCGAGTCGCTAGATCTAATCTGCGATCACCGAGGCACCAGACTTTTCTCCCTTGCAATTGCTCAAACGAAACGTCGTAGAGCCAGGAAGGGTCTTTTCCATCAGCAACTCGAGCATTAATTGCAATCCAAATTTCTTCGCTCTCTGGTGAGAGAGATTTCAAGAGAGTATCAAAGCCCGCCGGGTTCTTAGCGAGCAGCATGTGAAGTTTTCTTCCCTGCCATGAGCGGACGCTAAACCTTCCTGCAATTCCTGAAATCGATCGCATGCTCATCAGCGACTTCGATGGTTCGACACCAATCACCTGAAGAGCGGTCGCGGCCATAGCGGCATTACCAACATTGAACTGACCAGGAATACTCAACTGGACATGAAATGAATTCTCTGCAACAGAAACTTCATTTCCATCTACACGAGTTGTGCAATGTTGTTTTGCAAATCCACAGGAACACGACCACGCGTTTTCGCTCCTTGTTATGGACTGTGTGCACTTCGGACACGAAACTGCATCGGCGGTCCAGGTGGTTTCTATGTCACACCAGCGAACATCATTTACAACTTCGCTGGCGTATGCAACCAATGGGTCATTGGCATTCGCCACAACGACGAGACCCTTCGAACAATCAGACAAGGCCGCTCGCCAACGTTCAGCGATTGCGCGAACTTCAGTTGCACGGTCGAGTTGGTCTCTTGACAAATTCAACAGGACTACCACCTTTGGATTTGTCGACTCAATGACTGCCGGAAGCCATGCTTCATCGGTTTCTAAAACAGCACTAGTGGCCTTTGAAGCTGCGAGCGCCGCCACGTGACCAGCGGGCATGTTGGCTCCAGTCGCATTCGTCGCAACGTTGTTGCTCCATCCTGCAACGCTGAGCGCGGTTGTGGTGGTTTTGCCATTCGTCGCGCTTACGAGGATGATGTCTCGATGCTTGCTTAATTCGCTCAGCAACTTCGGGTAAATAGCTAGGCCCACCCGACCTCCGGCTACGGTTCCCGATCCCCTGCCGGTAGCCCTCGAAAGCGAATTGACCGTGCGCAGTGCGACAAGCGCCAGAACTCCGCGAGGTGAAAGGCGATTACTCATTGCCCTAACGCTAACAACCCCAGAAAACACAAAAGGACCAGCCGGGGGGAGGCTGGTCCTTTTGCAAAAACCTGCGCCTTGCCATCAGGGGGGCTTCTGGCAAAACGCGTTGATACAAGTATGTCCATCCGCTCCGTATCAAGCAAGTTGATTTACATGATACTTACTATCTGTATAATAGATACATGGAAATTCGCCAACTTGAAGCGCTTTTAGCAATTTCAGATCATGGAAGCTTCTCGGATGCCGCTGCGGCTCTGGGAACTGTTCAATCAAATATCTCCTCTCGAATTGCCAAACTTGAGGCAGAACTAGGCACAGAACTCGTGGACCGCTCCAGCGGAAAATTAACCGAACCCGGCAAAATTGTTAGTGAGCGTTCTCGGAGAGTCGTTGCCGAGGTCAGTGCCATCACCTCTGACGTTTCTGAACTTACAAAGGACATTCGAGGTCAGGTTTCGCTTGGAATGATTGGAACTGCCGGTCGCTGGATAGTTCCGCTCCTGCTTGAAGCCCAACGTAGGGACTACCCACACATTGCCCTTCGAATAACTGAAGGAACAAACTCAACGCTGGAGCCTCGAGTTGTCGACGGTTCAATTGACATGGCTGTTTTAGGTTGGCCCATGAGTGCGCCAGAACTTAAAGACTTTGATCTGTATAGCGAAGACTTAGTTGTCATTGCGCACCACACACATCCGCTCGCGTCTCACAAAGGGGCAATCTCGTTGCACCAACTATCTGAACACGAGCTCCTACTCCCGCTGACGGGGACTCCTATTCGAAAAGAGATCGACGAAGCCTGTCGCATCGCTGGTGTTGAACTGAAGCCAATAGTTGAGCTCGATGGAATCAGAACAATTGCGTCAATGACATTTGATGGTTACGGACCGTCGATTCTGCCGATCACAATGCTTTCTAAGTTTTTACGCGAGAGCTTTAGAGCTATTCCAATTTCTGACATTTCACCACGTCGAGTAATTCTTGTGTCGAGACGCTTCGGATTCCCCTCGGCTCCAGTACAAGCCGTTGAAGCAATGCTCCATGAAGTAACAAGATTGAATCCGAATACCCCTTCAGGTATTTACGCAGACTCTCCCACTTCTCTGCAATAGTCAGTGGATGGCAAAGTCGCTGACTTCATCTGACGTCGCTAAGAAAATTGCAAAGGTCGATCCCGCGTTCAAGCAAATCATTCGACTTGCTGGTCCACCTCCGTCTCGTCGGGCCAGCAAAGTAGAGAAGCGCTTCCCTTCGATTGCGAGTTCAATTACCTCGCAACTCTTAGCGACGACTGCCGCTGAAACAATTCATGCTCGTGTTGTTGAAGTCTGCAACGGCTCCGTCACTGAGCAAAGCATCATTCGAGCTGGGGCCGACAAGCTGAAGTCAGCCGGGTTGAATAGAACCAAGGCTGAAGCAATGGTTGAACTGGCCACGATGTCACTTGACGGTCGGATCCAGCTGCAGCGTCACGGAAGAATGACTGACGATGAAATAGTCCGTGAGGTCACTGCTGTCCGAGGCATTGGACCCTGGACCGCACAAATGTATCTACTCTTCACTCTCGCCAGGACTGATGTCTGGCCAATTGGCGACTACGCGGTTCGCGTTGGATGGAGCATCTTGCATGATCTGGAAGAGACCATCTCTGAAAAAGACTTGAAGCAAGCGGGAGAACCTTTTTTAGGAATGCGTTCAGCGGTTGCCTGGTACTGCTGGCGGGCGGTGCATTTCTCACGCAACGAGAAGTAACCTCACCGTATGCCTTTAGTTAGTCAACAGCAATTTGAAGATTCAGTTTTAGACACTCTCTTGGAATACTGCAAGATTCCCTGCCTCTCACCAATGTTCGACACCCAATGGGTTGAGAACGGCCACATCGAAGCCGCGACACAACTACTGGCGTCATGGGCGAAGGAGCGCAAGCTTTCAAATTTTGAAGTCCAGATCCACCAACTCGAAGGCCGCACACCTGTTATCACGGTCACCGTTGAAGCAACTGGTGGCGCAGATGGAACGTGCGTTCTCTACGGTCACCTTGACAAGCAGCCGCCACTCGGAGAATGGTCGGAAGGACTTTCGCCCTACAACCCAGTGCGACGCGGTGACAGAATCTACGCACGTGGTGTTTCAGATGATGGTTACTCAATTTTTGCCGCGCTAAGTGCTCTCGAAGCAATGGAGGCGAACAACATTGCTCACAGCCGTTGCGTCGTTTTAATTGAAGCATGTGAAGAAAGCGGAAGCCCAGATCTCGAGGCCTACCTGGATGCACTGAAGGATCATCTCGGGAAAGTCGAACTACTCATCTGCCTCGACTCAGGTGCAATTTCCTACGACCGGCTTTGGGTGACCACGTCACTTCGTGGCCTCGCATCAATTGAGATAACAGTGAAGGTTTTAGAGCAAGGTCGCCACAGTGGGATGGCCAGTGGTGTGGTCCCTTCATCATTTCGAATTCTTCGCCAACTCATCGAGCGAGTTGAAGATTCGAACACTGGTGACATTCTGTTGAAGGAACTCCACGTGGAAATTCCTGAAGCGGTGAAAGAAGCGGCAGCCAACACCGCCGCAGAGTTCGGAGACATGTACCAACATGAGTTCCCTCTCGTTCCAGGACTAGAGCTAATGGGAAACAGCCCAGCGGAACGAATTCTGAAGAAAACTTGGTCACCAACTCTTTCCGTCACGGGCATGGGCGGTATTCCAACTCCGGACATTGCTGGAAATGTTCTTCGCGCCTTCACCACTGCGACACTTTCGTTCCGACTTCCTCCCTCAGCTGACTCAAAGCTTGCTGAGCAAGCCATCATCAAGGCAATGACCACAGATGTCCCGTCAAATGCACAGGTGACCTTTAAGACTGAACACGCTGATGGCTGGAATGCCCCTGAGCTTGCTCCATGGCTCGCTAGCGCACTTGAAGAAGCCTCAACGGATGCTTACGGCACTGCAGCTGGATTTACCGGAGAAGGCGGCTCAATCCCCTTCCTCGCTTCACTGGGAAAGCGCTACCCCGGCGTCCAATTCCTGGCAACAGGGGTACTCGGTCCTGATTCAAACGCTCACGGCATTGACGAAATGCTCGACATTCCTATGGCGGTTGGCGTAGTTAACTCTGTTGTTACCGTATTACATGCACACGCAAATAAGTAAGGAGTCGTCTTGACACAAAAAGTTGATCTCTGGGTAGACCCAGCATGCCCATGGGCGTGGGTGACTTCACGATGGCTTCTCGAAGCTCAAAAAGTTCGCGACATAGACGTCAAGTTTCACGTCATGAGTTTGGCTGTTCTTAATGAAGGACGAGAAATGCCCGAGAAGTATGTCGAACTGATGCAGAAGGCCTGGAGACCAGTGCGAGTTCTCATCGCTGCAGAGCAGCGTCACGGAAACGAAGTTGTAGAGAAGCTCTACAGCGCCATGGGTGCTCACTACCACATCAAGAGTGAAAAGGACATTGATGTTTTGATATCGGAGTCCTTAAAAGAAGCAGGACTTGAAGCCGACCTTGCTGATGCCCAGCACAGCACTGACTTCGATGAAGCACTTAAGAAGAGTCACCACCAAGGAATGGACCCAGTGGGTATGGACGTAGGAACACCAGTTATTCACTTTGGTGATGTGGCTATTTTTGGTCCGGTAATAACACCTGCACCAAAGGGTGAGGCCGCGGGAAAACTATTTGACGGTGTGTCTCTCGTTGCTGGAACTCCTGGTTTCTACGAACTGAAAAGAACTCGCACAGTAGGACCGAGCTTCGAATGAGCAACCAAGCCGCCACTCCACGTTTCCCTATTTACGTAACCGGAAACACTGACGCGAAACGAGCGCTCATTGTTGTTCAAGAAGCGTTTGGTGTGAACGATCACATTCGTGACGTTGCTGATCGCTTTAGCGACGAGGGATACTTCGTTGTTGCGCCGCAGTTTTATCACCGTGAAGGATCACCGGAATACGGGTACGACGACTTCGGACCCGTTATGCAGACAATGATGACGCTCACTAAAGAGGGAATCACGAACGACTTAACAGCGACTATTGATTTTCTGAATTCCCTCGGATACACGACGCCCAACATTGGCATCGTCGGATACTGCATGGGCGGAATCGTAACCTTCTACGCAGCTTCACTCGGCCTCGTTGGAGCAGCGGCTAGTTATTACGGCAGTGGTATCGCTAATGGCCGATTCGGACTTGATCCCCTGCTGGAACTAGCGCCACAGCTGAAGTGTCCGTGGATCGGTTTCTTTGGCGACCTCGATAAGGGGATCCCCGTTGAAGAAGTTGAGCAGCTCAGAGAAGCAACGTCGAAGCTTTCAGTTCCCACCGAAATAACCAGGTATGCGGATGCCGGGCACGGTTTCAATTCAGATCCAAGAGCGGACTACAACCCAGAGGCGGCAAAAGACGCCTACGCCAAAACACTGAAGTTATTTGCGGAGAAACTCACCGACAAATAATTAGCTGCGCGGAACGTCCTTCCAAGCAACGTCCTTGTCATTACGTGGTTCGCCAGCGAGCCCGAGAACGCGCTCACCAATGATGTTTCGCATAACTTCACTCGTTCCGCCCTCAATAGAGTTTGCACGCATGCGAATGAATGCCTTGCGCATGTCACCACCGTGCATTGCAGAGCCCTTTGGTCGGAGCATTGGATAGTTGTTCTCGTAGAGCATTCCCTCTGCACCCATCAGGTTCACACACAGCTCACTGGTGCGCTGATTTTCCTCAGCAAATGCGAGCTTGGCAACAGATCCTTCTGGTCCAGGCGTTCCGGCCTTGCGAAGGTCACTGGCACGCCAGTTTGTAAGTCGGCCAACCTCGTTACGAACCCACGCCTGCATCAGATCTGATTTGACTGACTGCGCGTGAGCATCGGTTCGTCCAGTCCACTTCTGCTTCCAAATCTTCACCGCTTCTCCGATAAGACCTGAGCCACGTGGAGGAATCGTTCCTCCGATTGATACACGCTCGTTCATAAGAGTGGTGATTGAAACGCCCCAACCTTCTCCAATGTCACCAAGTCGGTTGGAGTCGTTAATTCGAACATCATTGAAGAAGACTTCATTGAATTCAGCCTCACCAGTTGCTTGGTAGAGCGGGCGAACATCAACACCCGGTCCGTGCATGTCAACGAGGAATGCAGTAATTCCCTTGTGCTTCACAACGTCTGGATTGGTGCGAGCAATAAGGAGTCCCATGTGTGCATTGTGCGCGAGCGTCGTCCACACTTTTTGACCGTTAACAATCCACTCGTCGCCATCACGCTCGGCACGTGTCCCGAGCGTTGCTACGTCAGAGCCAGCGCCTGGTTCTGAGAAAAGTTGGCACCAGATTTCTTCGCCAGTGAAGAGTGGGCGCAGGTAGCGATTCTGCTGTTCTTCAGTACCATGAATCACAATTGTTGGTGCGCACATTCCATAGCCAATAACGTTTGGCCCAGCTGCAGATGGAACATGTAGTTCAGTGAGTTTGCGAAGTGCGTAGAGCTGATCTGTTGGAGTGCCTCCGAGCCCACCCTTCCCCTTAGGAAAGTGCACCCATGCGAGTCCACGGTCGAACTGTGCGCCTAGAAAGGTAACTGGGTCAGTTGAGGCTGGTGGAAAATCTGTCACCAGTTCTTTAATGAGTACGTCTAGTTCAAATTCACTGGTAGCCATTGCCCCTCCAAGTTCTATTAAGGGCATATTAGACACACTCAGCCTTGGCCAAGTGTTAGAACTGTCTGATGAAAACACCCCGTGTACTTGCCACATCTGGTGGGCTAATTCCTGGTCCAATCCAGCAAACTTGGAAGCTTGGCACCTTGCTACTTGATGCACTCGCCATGACTGAAAAGGTCCGCCCCAAAGTCACGTATCTAGCAACGGCTACTGGGGACATGGAGAGTGAATACGCTCGCCACTACCAAGCCTTCGGAGACGCTGGATGTGAAGTCACAGCCCTAAGGCTCTTCCCACAGCCTTCTGCAAACTTTGAGGAAGCAGTCCTTGGTGCTGACCTTGTCTGGGTTGGTGGGGGCTCGGTAGCGAACCTGCTCGCACTCTGGGAACTTCATGGTCTTGATACCTACATGCGAAGCGCCTGGGAACAAGGAGTGATCATGGGTGGTCGCTCGGCCGGGAGTCTCTGCTGGTTCACTGGCGGCAACACCGACTCGTACAGCAATGAACTCGATCCCGTTACTAACGGACTCTCTCTGCTCCCCTACGCCAACAGCGTTCACTACTCCGGTGAGCCACGCCGACGTGAAACCTTTCATAACTGGATGAAGGATGGAACACTGCCATCACTTGGCTACGCCACAGACGATCGAATTGGAATTTGGTTTGAGGGGCTCGAGCCAACAACTGTTGTTAGTGACATTCCAGTTGATCCGCAGTCTGGGCCCGCTGCATACAAGGTGGAGCTTGTCAACGGAGAAATCACTGAAACCCGTTTCGGGTTCGGTTCTAGCTTCTAAGAAGCCGGGTGGGGCAACGCTTGGCGAGTGAGTGCACTGATCTTGTTAAGTTCGCCAGACTTCGCGACCGCGTCACTTGCCCCACAGCGTTCTAACCAATTAGCCAGCAGCAAATAACCACTTTCAGTGAGCACCGATTCTGGGTGAAACTGAACGCCTTCGAGTGGCGCTGTCTTGTGGCGCATGCCCATTATGAGATCACCAGTTCGAGCAGTGACTTCAAAAACATCAGGCAGCGTTGCGTCTTGAACCACCAATGAGTGATACCTGCCCGCGACCATTGGATTTGGGGCACCGCTAAAGACCCCGGTGTTGTTGTGAGAGACCAGTGAAGACCTGCCGTGTACAAGTTCTGGGGCGGAAGAAACAACGCCTCCAAATGCTTCAGCCAGTGCCTGATGGCCTAAACACACACCAAATAGTTGAAGATTGTTCTCAGCACAGTACGTAATGATTTCGATACAGTTACCTGCGTCACTGGGATGTCCCGGGCCGGGTGAAATTAGTACCCCATCGAGCTTCATTGCTTCGAGGTCAGATGCTGACACTTCATCGTTTCTCAGCACTTGGACGTTCGCCCCTAGCTCGCCCAGATACTGGACAATGTTGTACACGAACGAGTCGTAATTGTCGACAACAAGGATGGAAGGGCTCTTCGCCATCCACTCATCCTAGATGCCCTTAGAACTTCAGTATTCTTTCAAGATGGCGACAACCGAACTGGGCGATTTCTTAGCCCTAGCAAATGACTTCAACGTCATACCTCTCTACGCCACACTGCAACTTGACCGCGAAACCCCGGTATCGCTCTACCAGCGTTTCGCTAACAGTCGATCAATTTTTTTGCTCGAAAGCGCTGCCCTTGGAAAAGACACGGGGCGTTATTCGTTCATTGGACTCGATCGAAAATGGCGTGTCACAACGCTCAACGGAAAAACTGTCGTCACCGGTACTGAAGTTGAAGATGCCGCTGCGCGCGGACCACTTGAAGTTCTTCGTGAACTCATGTCGCGATATAGAACGCACATTCCAACTGACCTGCCTTCATTCTTTGGTGGTGCGGTTGGCTTCGTAACGTATGACTACGTTCGCCGACTCGAGCGTTTGCCTCGCGAGGATGTTGACGGCATGTGGCCAGACATTGACTTTTCATTTCCTGGAGCAGTGCTCATCTGCGACCACTTGCGCCACTCAACGACAGTGGTTGTGAACGCACTCATAGAAGATGGGTCAACACCAGAAATCGCATTCAACCGAGCAACAAGTCAACTGAACGAAATCATTGAAGTTCTTGTTGGGCCATCACCTGCAAACGACCCAGCAACAGAACGACTAGTCGCCACCGCTCCAAGTGCGCGTGCGGCCATTGACATCAAGGCGCTCGCCGCAAGTTTCTCTAACTTCACCAAGGATCAATACTGCAGCGTCGTGGAGCGAGCTAAGGAATACATTTACGCCGGTGACGTTTTTCAAGTTGTTCCAAGTCAACAATTCAAGCGTCCCACCAATGTTGATCCGCTGACGCTCTACCGCGTGCTTAGGTCTCTCAACCCATCGCCGTACATGTATTTGCTCGACACCGGAGAGAGCCAAATTGTTGGTGCATCACCTGAGATGTTGGTACGGGTTCACGAAGGTCAGGTAATTACCCACCCGATCGCTGGTACTCGCCCACGAGGCATTGACGAAAAGCAAGACCTCGAAATTGAGGAGGAAATGCTCAATGACGAGAAGGAAATTTCTGAGCACGTGATGCTGGTGGACCTGGGAAGAAACGACATTGGTCGCGTTGCGGCTCCAGGCACTGTCAAGGTTGATCGACTCGCACAGGTAGAGCGTTTCTCACATTTGATGCATCTTGTTTCGCAGGTCAGCGGACAACTAGCTGATGGCAAAGATGCCTTCGATGCCTTTAACGCCACTTTCCCAGCAGGAACTCTCACTGGAGCGCCGAAGGTGAGGGCGATGGAGCTAATCGATGAATTCGAACCAGTCCACCGTGGGCCATATGGTGGAGCGCTCGGTTACTTCTCGTTGAATGGTGAAGCGGATTTCGCAATCACTATTCGTACACTTTCACTTCGAAATGGAACTGCAACGGTTCAAGCTGGTGGAGGCGTAGTCGCTGATTCAGTGCCAGAGCTCGAATACCAGGAGTGCATCAACAAGGCATCAGCCCCTCTGTTGGCTTTAGAAATTACTGACCCCAGTAAGAAAAACTTTTAGTTCTCTTTCTTTTCTCGGGACCGACTGCTCCGTCGCTTCTTTCCTTCGCCGAAGGATTCGCTTCTCATCCAGACGTAGAAGCCGGCGTAGAGGGAGCTAATGATGACCATTACTGCAATTGTCAGTACAAAGTTCATTAGTGGGCCGTACAGGACTTGAACCTGTGACCCCTTCCATGTCAAGGAAGTGCGCTACCAGACTGCGCTAACGGCCCCTACGGGGTCAACCTTACCAGTTTGGCTCTTCGACCCTAACTGGCAAGAAGTGCAGCGATCCTCTCTGACCATTCATAGAACTCCGGAGATACTGATGTGACATTGAATTCGAGCTGGTTGGGATTTGCTCGTTTTGTTTGCTTCAACAACACTTCAATCGTTGCGCGCGCATCACCCAGGGCATGATGCCCACCTGGTTCGATGCCGTAGTGCTTACAGAGAAACTCAAGACCTCTTCGTGGTCGAGCACTGAAATCTTTATCGATCAGTCGGTCAAACTCAATGACATCGATAATCGATAGTTTCGAAACATCTAGATTCTCGTCAATAAGACTGCGGGCGTGGACTGATTCATAGCTCTTAGAGAGCATCGCGAGGTCAAATCTGACTACGTTCGCCCCAACAATAGAAGCCCCGAACTTATTGAATTCCCTGAGAATCGTTACGGCACGAGACAATCCGCCAGCGACAGAATCGTAAACAATCTCTTCGCCCTTCTTCTGAAGAATTTCATCAACTGATAGGCCGTGAACTCTCATGGCAGCTTCGGCGATTGGTCGGTCAGGGATTACATAAAAATGCTCTGACCAGATTGGCTGATCATCAAAGTATGCGATGAAACCGTACGAAATTGCTCGCTCACTGTTCACATCGAGCCCTGTGGTCTCGGTGTCGAAGCCCAATAGAAGTCTGGGAAGCTTCAAATTGTTCTTGCTCACAGGATTACCTTTGCAGACTGCTGTGACACCTCGCCACAGCAGTGCTACAAAAATAACCTATTTCACTGGAGGCGGCGTCCGGATTCGAACCGGAGTACGGGGCTTTGCAGGCCCCTGCCTAACCGCTCGGCCACGCCGCCAGAAGGTTTAATCCTAGTTGGTCGAAGACACAGCCAGAAACGCCCTTAAAGAAGTTTCTTTTACCTCAGTGGTTTTCGGTGTGATTTTCAAATCTTCGTGAGTAATCTTTGAGAGTGATTAAGCACATGAGACTCTTCGCACTTCCAGCGGTCCTTCTGCTTTCATTAATTCCACTTACATCGAGTGCAGACGGCGCCGATTTACAAGTCCAAGTGACTACACAACTTTCGTCATCACTCGTTCAATCAATGCCAATTGCTCGAATAACTTTGAGCCAACCCCTTGACATCAAACAACTCCCGTCTTTAGAGTTTTCTCACTCATTGCAAATGAAGTGGATCCAGATTTCCAGACTGCAGTTTGACGCTTACGCGAAGAGCACAGTCCTTCCAAATGCTTCCTATTCCCTCCAGGTGCCGACCTCATTTCGTTGCACAGCAACCTGCACCATCTCATCTAGCTATTCCAAAGCAATAGTTTCTGGTGTTGACATTCTTTGGGAAGAACAACTACTCGCTGAACTTGGGTACCTCCCAGTTGGCTTTGTCCCTGCCGGAGCGTCACAGCCAACAACGTTGGTGAAGACTGAAGTCCCAACAACAACAACAACTTCTCAGACCTCAACAATTGGTGTGGTGCAGAGCACCACGACGTCGACAACGGTTCCAGTCACCACAACAACGCTTCGCCCCACGACTACAACATTGGTAATGCCACATGTCAGTTTGCAGACCTCCATGCCAATAGTTGAGAAGACTCCTGGGACCTTTACTTGGCTCTACCCCTCACTTCCACAATCACTGAGCACTCAATGGACCCCAGGTGTTGCGAATCAAATTCTGAAGGGTGCGATAATGAGCTTTCAGGACGTGCATGGTCTGGCCACAACTGGAATCACGACCATCGCTACTTGGAATGAACTGTTACAGGCCGCGAAAAAGTCTCAGTTCAGTCCACGCCCATACAACTATGTCGACGTCCAACTGAATCTCGGAAAGCCCGCCCCAGAACTGCTGACTCTCTACATCGCAGGAGTTCCCAGTTTTCACACTCTGGCTAATTCCGGAATCCCAGCAGCACCAAGCCATCAAGGAACATATCCTGTTTACCTGCGTTACGCGACAACCACAATGTCCGGCACTAACCCTGATGGAACCAAGTATCACGACACAGGTATTCCGTGGGTCTCCTATTACAACGGTGGTGAGGGACTTCACGGCTTCATTCGACCATCGTACGGTTCACCCCAAAGTCTCGGTTGCATCGAACTTCCGTTCAGTTCAGCTGGCACCATTTGGCCACACACCCCATTAGGAACGCTCGTTACTGTTCGGGTTTAGCGAGAGGGCCCTGCGAGGCACTACCGCGCTGGCGTTCAATTTCAATTCCATCTTCACTTAATTCTGACGCTGTACCCACTGCTGATTTTCCGAATTTTTCGCGAACATCATCAATGGCGTCTCTCAGTGCTTCGTAACCAATTTGTCGGTCCCTCGTGGCTTCAATAGTTTGCTGACGATCATCAACAGCTGTCTCGATTCCGAATGTGAGTTGGACGTCATTTCTAGAACGAGGAAGGAATGAGGATAGGTGTATGCCGAGCAACCTGATCGCGTAGGGATATTCCATAGATTCGAGGAGCGCTTTAGCTATGAGAAAGATTGCTCGTTCGTCATCAATCCCGAAGCTGATTGTTTGCGATCTGCCGATTGATGAGAAATCATCAAATCTGACGGTCACAGAAACCGTACGAGCAACCCATCCTTTAGCTCTGATGGCTCTGGACAGAATTGCTGAATGACTTTTAGCTTCTTCCAGCAACTCTTCAATTCCTTTGAGAGATTTAACGAATGTCTCATCATGACCAATTGACTTGGTGATGTGGTCAGAAACGACTTCGCGCTCATCTTCGCCACTGGCGTAGTTGACCAGCGTCCCCGCCATCCAAGGGCCCACGTGGCGTGCGAGAAGCGATTCATCAAATTTCTCGATATCACGCACCCAGCGAATACCAATGCGTTCGAGCTTGGCAGTTGTTGCAGGCCCTACTCCCCACAGAGCAGATACTGGAAGCTCGCTCAACCAGAGTTTCTCCATTTCTGGAGAAACCCACACAACACCGGCACCATCGACGAGTTTTCCATCAACAACTGTTGGTTTTGATTTCTTTGACGCGAGTTTCGCAAATAGCTTGTTTCGCCCCAGGCCCACACCACAGAGAAGTCCGAGCTCATCATTGATCCTCCGACGAAGTTCATGTCCAGCGGCAATTGGTTGCACATTTAACCTTCGAAGACTTCTAAGGTCGGCAAAGACTTCATCAAGTCCAAGCGGTTCAAATTCTGGTGTCAAGTCCATAATGATGTCGTGAAAATCCTGCGAATACGCTTCGTAGCGATCAAATCTTCCTGGCAGAATCACAAGGTTTGGACACATACGCTTTGCAATCACCATCGGCATTGCGCTTCTCACGCCGTAGCGACGCGCCTCGTAACTTGCACTTGCTACTGCCCCACGCTCACCCGGTCCACCAACGACCACTGGCTTACCCTTCAACGACGGGTCATCAAGAATTTCTACTGATGCGAAGAATGCATCCAAGTCAATGTGAAGAATTGGTGCCTCGTCAACCGAGGGGTTGTCAGAATGCGAGTTCAACGCAGCGAAAGGCCTCACCAAAGGCCACTCCCACTGGACGGCCAGCTTGCTCAGCCCGGCCGTAGACAACATCACGAATTTCTTCAATCTCGCCCGATAGTTGTGAAGCGTGAGCCATGACGGCCTTTAGTTTCACATCAATAGTTGACGACACATCGAAGACAACATCAGGTTCATGAGTTCCACTCAAGAGGATGTGTCCAACTTGATGTGGGGGTCCCTCTTTGGGGAAATAAAGCGGCATGGCGGCGGCTGGAGCAACGGCGTCCAACAGTGCCCAACCAGTTTCACGGTGGTCACGGTGATTCACGTAGACACCGCCAAAGAAGGTCGCCGTCGGATCTGGGCCTAAAACCACCTCGGGGCGATGTCTCCTCACCAGGCCCACGAGGGTTTTACGGAGTTTTTCATCGTTAGTCACGTCTCCGTCGGAAAGTCCCAGCTCGCTAACTGATGCAGCGCCTAGGAGATCCGCCGCATGCTTTAGCTCGGAACTTCTAAGCCCTGCAATCGCTGAGGAATCTGCAGATGGAGAGTGCGAGCCCTTTGATCCGTCGCAGACGACTACAAGATGAACCTGACATCCCTCACTCGCCCACTGGGCAAGTAGTCCGCCAGCGGCGACGTCTGCATCATCTGGGTGCGCATAAATGGCCATCACCGATTTCGGCTGTAGTCGCATAGCGCGCATTGTTATCCCCGATGTTTTGGTGCAGTTGTTTTGACGAGGTTTCCGATTTCTCGCGCGAAATCTTCCGTCCCCTCGAAACCTTTGTACACCGATGCGAAACGTACGTACGCAACATCATCGACTGCTTTCAGCGCGTCAAGTGTCGCTCGACCAACCTCTTCACTCGTGGCGTCACGGTTTAGAAGCCTCATAGATTCTTCAACCGAGATGACCAGATTTTCGAGTACTTCTTCGTCAACTGGTCGGTTCTTGCAAGCTGCTCGGACGCCTTGAAGAATTTTGATGCGATCAAAGGGCTCACGCTCCCCAGAACGCTTGACGACGAAGAGGCTAATTTCTTCAATACGCTCAAAAGTCGTATAGCGCTGGTTACAAGCAGAGCATTCTCGACGGCGTCGAATGGCTACGCCGTCTTCGGCGAGTCTTGAATCAACAACGCGGTCGTCATCGGCCGCACAGAATGGACAGCGCATGCATTCACGATACACCTATTTGCCTAATTTTTTAGGGAATTAAGATGTGTTCGCCCGGAATGACGACGTTGCTTCCGAGTTGTGCAACGAGAACGCTCTTTGCGTTTTGCGGATTCACCGGATTGACCATGTGAGAAATGCTTGAGATGGTGTCACCCGGTTGCACCACGTAGACCATTCCAGAGGCCAGCTCTGCACTGCTGGCGATGTCAGTTGAAAGTCCTGTGCCAGTCACGCCACCGAATGCAGCACCAGGCATAGCCAAGATGATGACAGCACCAGCAAGGACAAGGCCTGCGTACAAACGGTTTTTACGCTTACGACGAAGCTCACGAGCTTCACGACGAACTGATAGTGGAACACCCGTACGAAAGCTCTGAGGGGCGTTTTGAGCGGTTACGAGACGCAGGTAGGGTGCTGTCTCTTCGCTAGTAAGTACTTCGAACTCTTCAATCTGAATTGCAGCCATTTCCGACACTCCTTGTTATACGAACACTTGTTCGATAACTATAAAGCGAACAGACGTTCGTATGCAAGTAAAATTTCAGAAATTCCTGAAATACCTGGTCAAAGGATGTTTAGACAGACTCACCAAGGTAGACAGCGCGAACGCGTGGGTCGTTGAGCAGATTTGATGCCTTATCGCTGAAGGCAATTCGGCCATTTTCCATAACGTAGCCACGGTCTGCAAGATGCAGTGCCTGTGAAGCATTCTGCTCAACCAGAAAAATTGTTGTGCCGGTTTCGCGAATTGATCCAATAATTTGGAAAATGTTCTCAATGATCATTGGTGCCAGTCCCATTGAAGGTTCATCAAGCAGTAGAAGACGCGGATTAGACATCAATGCTCTAGCTATTGCCAGCATCTGCTGCTCTCCACCCGAAAGATTCCCTCCGAGTTGCTTTCTACGATCTTTGAGGATCGGAAACATTACGTACATTTTTTCAATGTCATCACTGTAGGAGTCACTACGACTAAAAGCCCCCATGTCCAAGTTTTCTTCAACCGTCATTTGAGGAAAAATCTTTCGTCCTTCGGGAACGTGTCCAATGCCTAGCTTCGTAAAGTCATGCGCCTTTGTCTTTGTGATGTCGCTTCCCTCAAAAAGAATTTGCCCCTCTTGAGCTGCGTGCAGACCGGAAAGCATTCGAAGCGTTGTTGTCTTGCCAGCACCGTTAGCCCCCAGCAAAGCAACAATCTCACCCTTGTTAACTTCAAGAGAAATTCCGTGTAAAGCTGTAATAGCTCCGTAGCGCACTACTGCATTTTTCACTTCAAGCATTACTTTGCCTCCCTCGCTGTAGTCGTGCCGAGGTAAGCGTCAATCACCGCAGGATTTGATCGAATTTCGTCAGGAGTCCCCTCGGCTATAACGCTTCCGAAGTTAAGAACGTAGAGGCGCTCAGCTAGAGACATGACAAGTTTCATGTCGTGTTCAATGAGTAAAATTGAAACACCCATTTCGTCACGAACTTTTCTAATCAGAACTACCAGATCATTTTTTTCAGAAGGATTGGTCCCTGCGGCTGGTTCGTCAAGTAGTAAAACCTCTGGGTTGGTTGCAAGGCCACGAGCAATTTCAAGTCGCCTACGTTCTCCATACGAAAGAGATGCCGAGATAGTATTGGCTTTCTCGCTTAGGCCAACAAAGTGGAGCAATTCCCAAGTCTTTTGATCCGAAAGTTTTTCGTCCTTACGCGTCCGCGGCCCGCGCAACATAGCTCCGATAGCACCCAAACCCTTGTGAGATTCAGCAGCAATCTTCACATTTTCAAACGTTGTGAGGGCATTGAACATGCGAGAAGCTTGAAATGTACGAGCAACGCCAGCACTGTTAATGACGTGTGGCTTTTTGCCGATTACTGAAAGTGGCTCGCCGTCTTTGCGATTGAGAACAATTGTCCCCTCTTGCGGGTGATAAACACCAGTGAGCGAGTTGAACAGAGAGGTCTTACCTGCTCCATTTGGTCCGATGACAGCCAGAATCTCCCCCCTGTTCTGATGCATTGAAACATCACTGAGAGAAACAACGCCGGCAAAACGAAGTGTTACACCACTTACTTCGAAGATTCTTTCCATAACTAGTTCGCCTCACTTGCTGTTGATGAGGCTTCCACTTGTGTACGACCACGACGCTTGGCAGGAATTAAACCGCCTGGGCGAAAGATCATCATTACGACGAGAAGGCCACCGATGTAGATGTAGAGGTCTTGTGCTTGGTACCCAGACGGTGGAGTGTGAATGAGATACATCGAGACAGACTGAATCAGAATTGCACCAAAAACTGCTCCTGGGATTGATCCCATGCCACCAAAGATAACGAGCACCAACACGTTGATTGAAACGTAAAGAGTGAACGTCGCGGGGTTCAAGTAGTTCGATTGTGCCGCCGTGATAACACCAGCAAATCCAGCACTTGCGGCACCGATCGCAAAGGCCATCACCTTGTACTTGAGCGGATTAATACCAACAGACTCCGCTGCCACCTCATCTTCGCGGATTGCGGTCCAAGATCGACCAATCCGAGAATGTTCAAGACTGTAAAAAATTACAATAAACAGAATTACGAATCCAAGGGTTAGGTAGTAGTACGGCACCGGTGCAAGGTTCCAAATGTAATTAACTGGCCCAACGTGAAAAGAAAAGTGCGGGATTGCTTGAGTGCCAAGAGCTCCACCAGTGATTCCATAGAGATTGTTTGCGAACAAAGTAATGATCTCTCCGAAACCGAGAGTCACAATCGCTAAATAGTCACCTCGGAGTCGAAGCGTCGGAATTCCAAGAATCACACCAGAAACCATTGCGAAGACAATTGCTATAGGAATTGCGAAGAACGGGTTGATGTGAACCCCAAACAGCGGTGGGAGCGGCAGTGCACCTGTTGCCCACGCTGTCGCGTAAGCCCCTACGGCATAGAAGGCGACAAATCCGAGGTCCAAGAGACCAGCAAAACCGACTACAACATTTAGGCCAAGCGCCAATAGTACGAAGATTGCGATCTGCGAAACCATTGCTTCTTGCCAAAACGCATCAGTAACAATCTTTGGCAGAACCAGAGCTAAAACAAACAGCGCCAGCAATGTCGAACGCCGAGCTAGTCGATGCTGCAAAAGCGTTCTTGGCCCCGACACTACCTTGGCAGTTGCTTTAACGACCTCAGTTTTATTTGACTGGTACAAGAACGCAAGGGTTGAAACTACTGTTCCAAGTATTAAGAAGACAACCCAACGTTGCGTGTTAAAGAGGCCAAAAAACGAAGACTCATTCTTAAACGATCCAACGATTCCCGCTGAGGGAGCAGTTGGGCTCCCCGGTGGACCGGTCATCAAACAAATCAATGCCGTAATACCTACACAAGCGAGAATCTTCTTTGTCAATTTTGATTGAAGAAAGTTCATAATTAGGCCGACCTTCCAAGCCGTTCACCAAGAATTCCAGTAGGACGAAAGAGAAGTACAAAAACAAGGATTGCAAAAGCCACGACGTCGGTGTAAGCAGGATTTACGAAAGCGATTGAAAAACTCTCGACTACTCCCAGAAGAAGTCCACCGAGAACCGCGCCACGAAGGTTTCCAATTCCACCTAAGACTGCTGCGGTGAATGCCTTGAGTGCCGGAGTGAATCCCATCGTGTAAACCACTCCAATGTTGAGACCGAAAAGGAACCCAGCCGCACCGCCCATGAACCCTCCGAGGAGGAAGGTCAGCGCAATTGTTCGGTCAATGTTCACACCCATGAGTGAAGCTGTTTCGCTGTCTTGAGCAACAGCACGAATACTTCGACCAAGCTTGGTAGTTGCCACAAGTCGGTCAAGAAATAGCAGCATCAGCACTGCTGCAACGAAAATAATGATGTTGTACAGCGTGACTGGCGCACCAAAAATGGTGAACACAGTGTGATTCTGATACGGAGAGGCCATTGACAGGTCGTAGCGTCCGAACTCTTTGCCAGCCATATTGAAAAGAAAGTACGAAGCACCAATTGCACTAATTAGATAGGCAAGCTTCGGCGCGTTCCGCTGACGGAGTGGACGATACGCAACGCGCTCAACGGTCATTGCAATAACTGCACCAGTGCAGCCTCCAACTAAAACGCCTGCAATGACGAGAAAAACAGAAGAAACACCATTTGGAGAGGAAGTTCCAACCAAATATTTCATTAGAAAGAAGCTGGCAAAGCCCCCGCTCATGAAGATCTCAGAATGAGCAAAATTAATTAACCGAAGGACTCCGTACACCATCGTGTAACCGATTGCGATGAGTGCATACAAAAAACCAGCAGCGACTCCACCTACCAACAAACCCCAGAACTCGTGGCCCAGAGTGGCAAAGTGAGAAGAAAAGTAGTGGAAGAAACCGCTCAAAATAAACCTTTCAAATCTTCATAGAGCATAATCAAATTCAGACGCCGGGGGCAAAAGCCCCCGGCGTCTGAACAGACCAAATTACTTACTAGTTAGAAGCAATTGCTGTTGTTGGTAGTGCAGCGTTTGTTACTTGGTAGATAGCGATACTTCCCTTACCAGTACCGGTCAAGTTACCGTTTGACTGGAAGTGGATTGTACCGGTCACACCCTTGTAAGTGATCGCGTGAAGCTCGTTCTTAAGGTTGTAGCGAATAAGCGGAAGTCCGCCTGCAAGCTTGATCTTAAGCATCGATTGGATAATCATGTTGGTCGCATCAAAAGCCTGTGCGTCGTACAGTGCAGATGCTGGAGCAATTCCAGTTAGTGCCTTGTACTGAGCGGCGAGTGCACCTGTGAGGTTTGCAGCAGATCCAGCGTTAGCTGCGCTCAAGTAAACGCCGTTGGTAGCTGAAACAGGTGTTGTCTCAGTGAACAATGCAGCGTCATACGAACCGTCACCTGACATGATGATTCCGGTGTATCCAGCGCTCTTTAGAGCACCGAGCAACAGACCAAAGTCACATGCGTAACCACCGTAGAACACAGCAGGAGTCTTAGCTGCAACAAGAGCTGTTGCTGCTGGAGCGTACTGAGTTGTTGAGGCGATTCCGCCACAGTTTGATGACTGCGGAAGTGATGATGTCTTCACTGTTGCACCGTTAGCGGTTGCATCCTGAGCAACAATTTGAGCAACACCGGCTCCATAGAAAGAACCATCGTCAATCACTGCCAATGAAGTGATCCCCTTGGTCTTAGTAAGGAAGTCGGCGTCAGCCTTTCCTTGAACGTCGTCACCATAAACAAGACGCATGAAGTTGTTGTTGCTAATACCAGTTGCTAGTGCAGCGGCAGTAGCTGAAGGGCTAACCATTGCAACGTTTGCAGCTGAGTAGAACGGTGCGGCTGCGTGAGTCGCACCAGAAAATGCAGGTCCAACAATAGCTACTAGGTTCTTGGTCGCAATTGCAGCCTGAGCCTGTGCTGGTGAAAGGGTTCCTGATCCTTGGTCATCGAACTTTGCAATCTTCAAAGTAAAAGGAAGCTTGCCCGATGCGTTAGCAACGTTTACTGCAAGCTGTGCTCCACCAAGTTCGTTAAGTCCATACTGACTTGCTGATCCAGAAAGTGGACCTTCATAACCGATTACATACACTGGCTTTGCAGCTGCACCAGCTGAAGCAAGGCCGGTAACCGGCACCGCAACAAGCAAAAGTGCGCCAGTTGCCAATGCTGCAACTGTCTTATTCAAACGAATCTTCAAGATCGTTCTCCTTAACTTTCATTTAGTTCCTGCCTGCATTACCGAACAATCACGTAATCGTGACACTCAGAACACACTGACATGGATTTAATTGACCAATTTGGCCATGTGGAATCGTACATCACAGAGAGTTCACAGGAAAATCGAAAAAGTACTTGAAAACATGGGTATTAAGTCGTACGAACAGGTGTTTGATTTTCATCTGCATCTGCGATAACCTACGAACATCTGTTCGTCCTAGGAGGACCCATGGCTGAAGTTTTAACCCCAGTTCGTAGACAAATACTCGAATACATAGCAACCTGCCAGCGAGAGCGCAACTTCCCGCCGACTATCCGAGAAATTGGCACTCATGTGAGCCTGGCCCCCGCCACCGTTCACACCCACATCAATGTCCTAAAAGAGGGTGGCTTTCTTGTTAGCAACCCACAGCAGCCACGAACGCTGATTGTTCGACTCGATGCCGAAAACCCAATGCCCGACCAGCACATCCGACACATTCCCTTCGTAGGTGACGTAGCGGCCGGTACCGGAGTCCTCGCTGCAGAAAACACGCATGAGCTCATGTCGATTCCAGAACAATTTGCGGGTCGTGGTGACAGCTTCGTGTTGCAAGTTCGCGGAGAATCAATGATCGATGCTGGAATTCTTCCTGGTGACTTCATTGTTGTGCAGCGACAAGTCACGGCTAACAAAGGCGAAATCGTCGTTGCAGGAATCCCTGGAGACGAAGCCACGGTAAAGCGCTACTTCCCACAAGGAGCACGCACTGTACTGAAGCCAGAAAACAGCACAATGGAACCAATGGAATATGACTCTAAGGATGTTGCGGTTTTTGGTCGTGTTATTTCAGTGCTTCGTAATTACTAATTACTGAGCCACTGATCCAAAACACGGGCGTATTCATCTAACTCTTGTAGCGTGACGAATTCATCGCTTCGATGTGCGAGCAGTGGATCGCCTGCACCGAAATTGGTTGCTGGAATTCCTAGTTCTGCGAACGTGGCAACATCGGTCCATCCAAGCTTTCCTCTAACGGGAACACCGGTTAATGAAATCAATGATTCAAGGCGAGGATTTGTTAACGATGGCACAGCGCTGGGAGCGGCATCAATAATCTGAATCGTGTCTCCATCTTCAATTGAAGATCCAAGAAGTTGCTTGATTGCAGCGAGTGCTTGATCGGTATTTCTGTCTGGAGCAAACCTGTGATTCACGGTGAGAGAAGAGTTGTCAGGAACAACGTTCGGCGAAATGCCACCATTCACCGCCACAACCTGCATCTGTTCTACGTAGGTGGCACCATCAATTGAAACTTCACGAGGGGTGAAAGCCGCAATTTTCGAGATCACTTCTCCTGCGCGGTGTACAGCATTACGACCAGTAAATGGCCTAGCGGTGTGAGCGCGAGCTCCCCTTAATTCAATTTCAACACGAAGGCTCCCCTGGCAACCTGCTTCAATGCCACCGTCAGATGGCTCACCAAGGATGGCCACATCGGCCTTTAACAAATCAGGGTTAGCAGCGAGAACTTCATGAAGCCCTGACTCACTGCGAGCGATTTCTTCTTTGGCGTAGAAAACCCACGTGATCTCAGTTGAGCGTGGCTTGCTTGACATTGCGAGTTCCAACATCACCGCAACCGAACCCTTCATGTCACAAGAACCAACGCCGTGGAGCACATCGCCAACAATTTTTGCTTCGCTGGCTTCACCCGGCACCGTATCAATGTGGCCTGCAATCAGTACGCGCTCAGGAAGCGGTCCTGTAGTTCGAGCGACAACATTGTCTGCAATTCGCGTTACTTCAAGAGCTGGATTTGTTGAAAGCAGCTTCTCAATGTGGGATGCAAGTTCGGCTTCGTTACGACTGACTGACGAAATTGCCACTAGGGCAAGGGTGTCGTCTAATCGACTCACGTTGCTACACCATGGTCGCGAAGAATGTCATTAAGAGCAGCCTTGTTGTGTCGCTCGCCTTCACTCATTCGCTTAATGATGAGTACACAAGGTAAGTAGAACTCTCCACCTGGGTACTCACGCTTGCGGTTTGCGCTCACTGCGACGCAGTAGTCAGGTACATAACCTCTAGAAACTTCTTCACCAGTCTGCGCATCAATTACAGGAATAGATGGATTGAGAATAGTTCCAGCTCCAAGCACTGAACCCTTGCCTACACGTGCACCTTCAACAACCATGCAGCGGCTTCCAATGAACGCGTCATCTTCAATAACGACTGGTACCGCGTTCGCAGGTTCTAGAACTCCACCAATTCCAACGCCACCAGCGAGGTGAACGTTCGAGCCAATTTGCGCACAACTACCAACAGTTGCCCACGTGTCAACCATCGTGCCTGGGCCAACCCATGCTCCAATGTTTACGTAACTTGGCATCAGGATTACCCCTGGGCTCAGGAAGCTCCCGCGGCGTGCTGACGCCCCAGGAACAACGCGAACGCCCCGGCGTTCGTAGTCAGTCTTCAATTCGAGCTTGTCGAGGAATTCAAAGGGCCCTACTTCGGCCTTTTCAAGACCACGAAGACGGAACAGAAGGAGAATGGCCTTCTTGACCCATTCGTTAACCACAACTTCGTTCTTGTCATTGATTTGCGCAACGCGAAGTTGACCGTCATCAAGCTTGGCAATGACTAGTTCAACATCCCTTCGCGCTTCAAGGTTTTGCGGAGTCATATCTCCGATTTGGCTGTACCACTTTTCGATGTTGGATTCGAGCGAACTCATTTCTCCATCGTACTTGCGAAGGTCTTAACCTTTTGACAGCCTTTCTGCAGCAAGGGCCAATCGTTCATCGGGCTGAACAACAGCAACTCGAGCAAATGCCGCTCCACTTTCGCCGTAGAGTTCACCAGGTCCAACAATGAGTCCCGACGTTTCTGCCAGTAGCGCAGCAAGTTCCCATCCATCCATGCCATCTTTAGAACACCAAAGGTAGAACGATCCCTCGGGAACGGGTGCTGTCACGCCAAAGGCTTCAAGAGCCTCAGACATCATTTCGAGTCTTGAGAGGTAGATCTTCTTCTGAACTTCAACGTGAGCATCGTCTCGGTAGGCAGCGGCAACCGCTGACTGAACTGGACCGGCGACCATGAAGCCAGCGTGCTGGCGCACAGAGCGAAGAAATGCAACCACCTCGGCGTCACCGGCATAGAAACCAGCACGGACACCAGCGAGGTTTGAACGCTTTGAAATTGAATGAACGGCAAGTACCCCGGTGTCACCATGCTCGAGGATTGTGCGTGGCTTTCCTAGCCACGTGAACTCTGCGTAACACTCATCGCTCGCTACAAGGACATTGTTTGCTCGTCCCCACTTGGCAACAGCTTCGAGGTCGTCAAGAAAACCGGTCGGATTAGACGGTGAGTTAGACCACAGCACTAGAGCTCGAGAAATGTCCGACGGGCTGATTGAACCGAGGTCAAGCTTTCCATTCACCATCGCAACTGGAACTGAGCGAAGTCCCGCGAGCGTTGCTCCCATGGCATAGGTCGGGTAACTGATTGCTGGGAAGAGCACCGTGTCGCGTTCTGGGGAGCGAAGGTGGAGATAGCCAGCCAGCGTGCCAACGAACTCTTTTGTTCCAATACATGCAGCCAGGTTGTCAATTGAGATGTCCACATTGAATCGACGCTTCAACCACTCAGCTCCAGCACTTCGAAACTCAGGTGAGCCTGCAGATGTGGGATAACCTCGCGCACCGGTTGCTCGTGCCAACTCGTCAATGGCACCCTGGAATGGTGGATCAATAGGAGTACCGATTGAGCAGTCAATTGGACCGCCTTCAAAGCGCTCGGCTGACTTTTTTAGAACATCGAGACGGTCGTATGGATACGGTGGCGGGCTAAAGCTCATGGCGTCACCCTCCATTCTGCGAATCTGGACGCTCCTACTGTGTCCAAAACTACATGGACAACGACTGCTTCATCGGTAATGGTCATATCAATGACTTCACCTTCACGGTGGGCCATGGCAAGAAGGTCACCTCTATCGAGTGGTAGATGCAGCGTCATGACACGGTCTTCTGAACGAAGTCGATCCGCAATTGTGGCAATTACTTCATCGAGGTTTTCGCGTGTTTTGGCTGATACCCAAACACTCCCCTCATACAGAGCCGAGAGTCTTTTGGCCTGGGCATCAGAGACATCAGCTTTATTGAATACAAGAAGTTCTGGGACGTGATCAGCTTCAATTTCTTTTAATACTTCACGAACTGCACCAATTTGAAGTTCTGCGTCATCTGATGCGCCGTCAACCACGTGCACCAAGAGGTCAGCTTGCTGTACGGATTTGAGAGTGCTCATAAATGCTTGGATGAGTCCGTGAGGAAGATTTGAAATGAATCCAACGGTGTCGGTAAAGAGGACTGTTTCACCACCAGGTAATTGGCGTTGGCGGGTTCGTGGGTCCAACGTTGCAAAAAGTCGGTCTTCTGCAACTACGTCTGCGTCGGTAAGAACATTAAGCATTGAAGATTTACCGGCATTGGTGTAGCCAACGAGCGTAACTTCGCGGTGACGACCTCGGTCTCTACCTTGGCGCTGGATGTCTCTGGTGCGGTCGATTTGTTTGAGCTCGCGACCAATTGCGTGGATGCGATGGATGAGGCGGCGGCGGTCAACTTCGAGTTGTGTTTCTCCAGGACCCCTCGTTCCAATTCCACCCGCCTGCTGAGAAAGAGATCCGCTGTCTCTACGTAGTCGAGGAAGCCGGTACTGAAGCAGAGCGAGTTCTACTTGCGCCTTACCTTCAGGAGTACGAGCGTTCTGAGCGAAGATGTCAAGAATCACCGCCGTCCGGTCAATTGCGGTACGACCAAGAATCTTTTCTAGGTTTCGCTGCTGTGCCGGAGAGAGGTTGTGCTCAAAAACAACGGTGTCAGAGTCAACAGCAAGGCATATCTCACGAAGTTCTTGTACTTTTCCAGAACCAAGGAACGTTGCAGGATCTGGAGAATCGCGGCGCTGAACAATACGTGCGACGACGTCGGCGCCGGCCGTATCTACCAGCAGTGCAAGTTCATCGAGTTGACGTTCTAACTCTTCAGATGTAACCCCAGGGAAAAGAACTCCTACTAAAACAATGCGCTCTCGAAACGTACGATCGATAAGCGTGGTTGGAATGTACGTCAAGCTTCGAGCCACTCCACATTGCCAATGAACTGCACTGGGCCGCTAAGAACAGCGTTCGACCCATTCAACTGAACTCGAAGGTCTCCGCCTGGGTTTGAAATAACTACGTCTGCATCACACTTACCGAGACTGTGCGCAACGGCCGCCGAGGCACATGTTCCTGTTCCACAGGCCTGTGTCCAGCCAACACCGCGCTCAATGACTCGCAGTGACATGTGCTTTTGGTCAATGAAACGAATGAACTCAACGTTTGCCCCACCAACTTGCGCCGCGAGCTCTCCAGCAAGTGATTCCCTGTCGGAATCAGACCATGCATCATTATCTTCAACAACGATGTGAGGGTTGCCAACGTTTGCAACACCGAGCGTTCTAGGGAGCGCATCTTTCAAAACAACTTGCCCCATGTCAACACTGCCAGTGCCAGCGTCACCATTCATGGCTAGCGTGACAGTTTTAATTCCAGCCTGAGTTGAAACTTTGAGTTCACTCCAGGTCGCATGTGTTGCACGATGCACTGCTGCAACAAGGCAGCGGATTCCATTGCCAGACATCTCAGCGATCGAGCCATCAGCGTTGTAAAGAACCATAGAAACTTCAGAGCCCACTTCAGCGAGAAGCAAACCGTCTGCTCCTATGCCAGTGTTTCGATTGCAGATTTCCTTAGCTCTCTCAGGAGTCCACCACTTTGCGGTTCCCTGTTCAATGACGTCAACAATGAAATCATTGCCTGCGCCATGCCATTTTTGGAGAGAACGTAAAGCCATTGCTTCTAGTCTCGCACGAACCCATCAGGCGTTGTTAACACCTCGCGAAGTCGTTTTGCAGCGTCCTTAGGGTCGCTAAACCACTCAATGCGTGGGTCACGGTAGAACCATGATCGCTGGCGACGCGCGAGTCTGCGCGACTGGGTGATTGCGTCAACAACACAATCCTCAAGTGGCTCGCCCTTTTCTATGTGGCGAAGCAGTTCGCGGTAGCCAACTGCTTGACGTGCAGTTCGAGACATTCCAGCGGGATTACTTGCCAGTTTCTGCACTTCTTCTAAGAGACCTTGTTCCATCCAGATTCGAAAGCGTTCTTCGATTCGAGCACTCAGTAATTCAACGTCAGGACTCAGCCCTACCTGCACAACTCGCACGGGACCGTATTCGCGAAGTCCAGATCCAAAGGATGAGAATGGCTTTCCGCTCCCCAACGTCACCTCGAGTGCCCTAGTAATCCTTCGCTCATTGTTAGGATCCATTCGACTCGCCGCGAGTGGATCAAGCTCTTGAAGTTGCTTGTAAAGAACATCCAGCTCGGTTTTTGCTCGCTCATCGAGCTCAGCACGCACAGAAGGAAACTGCCCTGGAATTTCTAGATTGTCGAGTACGGCCCGACCGTAAAGTCCAGTACCGCCCACATAGAGCACCGCTCCTCCGAGATTGCGCACCATGTCAGCTGAATCGCGCGCTTCAGATTGAAACTGAGCAACATTGAATTCTTCATTTGGCTCAATCAGATCAATCAGGTGATACGGGACTTCTTTTTGCTCCTGCTTCGAAGGCTTTGCTGTTCCAATGTCCATACCCTTATAAACAGTCATCGCATCGACACAGAGAATTTCGACGTCGCCCATCTCGAGGGCCAATTCGTGTGAGAGGGCTGACTTTCCAGATGCCGTTGGCCCGACGAGTGCGACAGCCATGCCGCCATGGTTCATCATGAGACTTGAAGTGGAATTCTTACTTTGTGCTTCGGAGCTCGTAGGACAGACACGAGTTCACCCTTCAAGTGATACGGAGCGGCCTTTAGAAGCTTTACGGTGACCAAAGATCCAGCGCGCACTGGCTCATTAGTAACTGGGAAATGTACGAGTTTGCCCTGGCGAGTGCGTCCAGAAAGAACTTGGTCGTTCCTTCTTGATGGCCCTTCAACCAAAACTTCCTCGGTGTTGCCCACTCGAGCTTCGTGTTTCTCGAGTGCAGAGCGGTTGAGGACTTCTTTCAGGCGATCAAATCTCTCTGCGACGACCTCGTCTTCAATGAATTCAGACTGCATTTCTGCTGCCCTTGTTCCCTCTCTGGCTGAAAAAATAAATGTGTAAGCGGCGTCGAAGTGAGCTTCAGCAACGGCTGCAAGAGTTTCCTCAAATTCAGCCTCCGTCTCTCCAGGAAAACCAACAATGATGTCGGTGGTTATTGCCAGGTCATCAATGTCTTGCCTTGCGGCATTGAGTTTCTCCATGTAGCGCTCAACGGTGTAGCCACGTCGCATCGAACTGAGGACGCGATTTGAACCCGATTGCAGCGGCAAGTGAAGCTGATTGCAGACGGCTTTTGTTTCAAGCATGGCTTGGATGGTGTCATCGCGGAAATCCTTGGGATGAGGACTAGTGAACCTGATTCGCTCAATACCTTCGACAGTTCCAATTTCGCGCAGTAAATCGGAGAACAATGGACTTCGACCCGTAATGTCACGTCCGTAGGAGTTCACATTTTGACCAAGCACGGTTATCTCCGTGACTCCAGAAGCAGCAAGCATTCTGGCCTCTTGCATGATGTCTTCGACCGAACGACTCACTTCGCCACCACGAACTGAAGGAACGATGCAATACGCACAGGTGTTAT
>Ga0208871_1000124_pt1 | contig 28774 bp, 32 predicted proteins | sample CryBogCBE19Jun07_FD_184592 | JGI IMG/M metagenome (GOLD analysis project Ga0208871, IMG submission 184592) | Freshwater microbial communities from Crystal Bog, Wisconsin, USA - CBE19Jun07 (SPAdes) | ecosystem: Environmental > Aquatic > Freshwater > Bog lake | place: Crystal Bog, Wisconsin, USA...
CATCGATTCTCCTTTGCTATCGATATATCCTTGATAGCTACGAGAATAATTGGCTTTATTAATCCACGCATTACGATCTTTATCATTCTCTTCGAACCATTTCCTTGAACGACTTTGCGATTTCTTATAATCATTTATATTTTGATGATTTTCTTTATAGAATGGGCTGCTATTTCGACCATGAATTTTTTCTAATGCTGCTGTTGCATTGATTCCATATGCTTTGCTGACAAATTCTATACTGTTTTTGTTTAGTTTCTTACTTTCACAATTGTTTTTTGCAAAACAAAGGAACTGCGCAGTGTGTCTGCGTCTCACTCCAGTTGGTATGATACGACCGTTGTTCACATAATGATTTATACCGATAATATCATAATTAAAATCACCGCACCATGCACATCTTAATTCATGATGTTTTATATCCCATATCTTAAGATAACTGAATATTGATATATTTTTTCTTGTCAATGTTGCTCGTAACCGAATACTTCTATCATGTTCAGTATTCTTTGATCGAAAACTGATATTCAATTTTTCACATGTAAATTCATATAACATGGTATTATATCGCCCTCTGTCATTATTGTTTATTTAGTATAGAGGGTGACAATTATGATAAATTATGCGCTATTAATAAATGAATTTCAGAATCTAGATATTTGGTAGGAATTTTTTCAATAATACCAGAAGAAATATTTAACACTGAAAATAAATGGTTTTCAGAAATTATACATGTTTGATTGATTATACCATTCGTAAATGATACAGATTTATTAAATTTTTCATCATCAAAGTCATCTACCCTTACAATTTCAAAAAACGAAGATTCCATGTTAATGATAGATGAGAGTAATTTATGTTGAGTTTTAACAATATCTTTGGCTTTCACCACTTCATACATATTATTTTCAACATTGAAAACAGGCATTTTGTGATCTGTGCTTATTTTTATAACTTTACCAGTTGATGTTGTTATCGACACACCATCAGTAATTTTTGCCTGCTTGTTACATATTGGTTTGATCGCGCCTGTGTGCGTTAAAACAAGATCTCCAAGATTTACGTCTTTTACTTTTTTATTGATAAATTCGCCATCTTCGAAAATTGCGATTTGTGTGTCTTCAGCTATGCAGTCTCCCTCACAGATTAAAAGTATACACTTGCTACGATCCTTGCCGTTGGCATCTAATAGCTTTGGAACCTTATTTCGCATAAGCTTTCGATTTGCCTTAGCAATATCAGCGTCGTCCTTTTTTTGCGTTCGAGAAGCACATCTGGTGTAGATCGCATCTAACCAGACTTTGTTATTACGTATTATGGTTTTAAATGTACTTTCATTTTCAAGACTAGTCTTAATGTAACGATCTACTTCGTCGTTAATCAATCGAGTTTTACTCTGGCTGTCAAAGTTTGGTGCATGCATTGTTGTTGTATTATAAATTAACAATCCTTCTGCAATATCGCTACGGTTGGGTGTTAATCCGCGGCGTTTGCTTTCTCTTTCCATCGCTTTCAGCATGCCGCCAAAAAATAATCGTTTAAAGGTATCAATATGCTGACCACCATTGAATGCTGGGATATCATTAACAGTACTGTGGATGAACTCGCCCTCTGTTCCAAAATTTGGCACTAAGTAATATGTGCTGTTAAATTTCTCCTCTGCAATAGCGATAATAACGGGATCGCATTGTGCAAACATAGTTTTATCAACGCTTTTGCCAACGATAATTTTTTCATTATTAAAAGTAAAACGTATCTTTGGATGATTAGCTGCAACTTCGAATACTCTCGATTTAACAAATGCTAATGGTATTTTAGCCTTAGGAAACACCGTAGCGCTAAGTGTGAACCTAACCTCAGTACCTGATTTCATTGAACTTGAAAATATACGTGGTTCACTTACATCAAGGTCTGGCATAAGATCAGTCCCTTCTCTAAATGTCTGCTGGAAACGCTTTCCGTCTCTGCGAATATCAATATGAAATTCTTTTGAACAACTGACAACAACAGATGCTCCAATACCGTTAGTCCCTCGTACTTCTTCGCGATCGCCAAAATTTCTTCCAGCTCGTGCTTGTGTTAAGGCCATAGTAGCCTTGTGCATATTTTCATTTTCATCCCAATCAATTGGAATGCCGCGGCCATCGTCAGCTATACTAAATGACAAGGTCTTTGGATCGTATGTTACATCAATCTTACTGCCGTGGCCGTGACCAATAACTTCATCTAAACTATTGTCAAAAATCTCTCTGAATGCACAGTATGCTGCCGGTGTCCACGACACTTCTTGTGCAGCCAATTGTTTGCCATCCCAATTTATTACGGTTTGTGTATGAAGATTTCTACTCCCAAGATACATTTCAGTTCTTAGACGATGATGTTGCACATCGGTAAGTTTAATAATTTCATCGTTTTGTTTTTTAACCATTGGGATTCCTGAAAGTTCAGTGCAAGTAACAAGCATACGCAACTGTGTGTTGAAGTCAATCTCATAAAAAGTGGAGGATGTTACCACCCTCCACTAAAATAGCATTTAAAATTATAATAACATTTATTCTATACCCAGAAGTTCTAACGTAATGATCGTTGACCCTGGTAATTATTTACGATTTTTAGTATTAGTTTACCGTAAGTATTTATTATATTTGTATTTTACAGATTACGTTTACTAGTTCATTAAGTTCGTTTACTGACAAAGTCATTTAGTTTGTTTGCAAGTTCTGTAATATTGTTACCTGATGGTACAGCAGGGAGCGTGGGATAATCTACAACCGTTTGGTTGTACTCCTGTGCCATAGCAATCTCTCGCTTCTGAAAGTAAACATTTTCCAGTGCGTGTCGCTGGCTATTCCAATCTTCCATGAGCAGGTCCTTGCTCATCTTTAATAGCTCTAGTCTAATTTCGTATGCGTCCATTTTTAGTCTCCTTGTGTGTTTGTGTGTAGTGGGCCCACTTCTGTTCCAAGGTAGGACCCGCACCCGCGGAAGCGGTGCTTATGCAGCCATTTCCATTACCATAAATATACGTGGTAATTTAGATAATTGCAATATCTAAAAACCCAGCTTGGAGTCTGGGCTGTCCCACAACTTATTTACTTGGAGTTTAGCATGATTTCTCACAAAGTCTATCAACAAGATTATTTTGGATTTGTCTACATCTGGAGAGACTCTATCAGAAACAAATATTATATCGGTAGTCATCTTGGCCTGATAACCAACAGCTATATCGGATCAAACAAATGGTTTAAGTCAGCTCTCGAAAGGTAAATCTAAAGGTTGGATGGTAATGTCAAAAAGAAAGGGCACCTAAATGCCCTTTCTCTCATCTGTTATGTTGCCAAGTAGATGAAACTTCGGAACTATCATGCTGCTAGCAGCATATCTCCATATGCAACGTTGTCGTTGACATTTATGTTGTGTCTTGCGTTATAGAGGGTCTTTGAAGTTATCTCTTGATCCCAAAGGACTACACCTCTAACGGAGCTCGCGCCCGTAATACCTACTTCAACCCTTACTACCATCAGTCGATCCTATGTATGCCCCATTGGTGGAGCATTTGGGTACTGCCCCCAAGTCCTGCCTAGCCTATTTGATTGGTATCAACAGCATCAAGTTTATTTATTGTTGATAATGAAACAGATGTCAAGCATAAGTTTCTGTTTTTTTACCGTGACTGCTGTGTTTTAATTTGTCATTGCCATCAAATATTTTGAAATTGTCGCATTCATATGCACTTGCAAATCTAAGTGCATCTTCAAACGATTCAAATGAATGATCAATATATTTAAGTATACCTTTAATCCAGTGATGTGTTCTTACTCTATGAAATTCTTCTACCATGTCCTATCTCCAAATTATTTATCAGTAAAATAATCTAACCATATTTTGCGTGTTTGGTTAGTGTATGATGTTAACATTAATTGATTGGTTTTTACATTAATGTTTGGGAATCTCCAGGCACGTTTTAACTTGTTAACTATGTCGATACTTTCAACTGGGTTAGCACAGAACCAGTTAACTGCCCATGGTATTTCTCGACTTCCAACTATTGGAACACCTTGGCTAATATGATCGGCTGCAACTATATTAAAGGTTTCCGATATACTGACCTGCATACCGATATCCATAGTAGCACAAATTTCTAAAAACTCGTCTCGAGGTGCCCATGTATGATTGATAAGTTGATGACCGTTGTCAGCAAGATGTTGAAACATTCCTTTTAGATTGTTAAGTATTGGTTCGCCCTTCATTTCTATACGACCTGCATTTACATGGAATTTTAATTTCCTGCCTATTGTTTCTGCAAATTGTACGGCACATAATGCTTGTAAAATATGGTTTTTCAGCGGTCGTATAGCACCAAAACAGGAGATATTAACATATTCGTCATCTGGGTTAAATGTTTTTGTTTTATATTCTTGAGGATAAAAATTAGGCATGTATATTATTCGATCGTCTGCTTGTGCATTCGACCAACTGCGTAGATGTTGTAGATAAAATCTAGTTTCATCCATCATTCTAGGCGCATTTACACCTATTATGATATTTGGAAATCTAGCATAATCGCCTATCCAGTCCATAGCAATACCTTCGCTTGCAATAAACGGCATTTCACTATGTAATCTTATTATCCATTTTACATCTGGATGCAATTTAGTTAATACAACAAACTTCTCTGGCACTACCCATAGCGCTTCTATAAAAACATGTGTTGGTTTAAATGCACGTACTTCTCGGTCTATGCAGTTGTTATCAATGGCAACAAACATTCGACTTTCAACACCTGCGTCTTGCAGCATTTGATCAATAAATTTAACGCTGTTGTAAAGTCCTGTGCTCAAACCAACATGCGAGTGCAACGTTTGATTGTAATCAGGTCGTCTTTTAAGAATGAACAGCACTCTAGCCATAATAACCTCATATAGAAATATATTAGTATTTAACTTATTATTGAAGTTAATTTAGATGTAAGATTTGTTAAAAGATAGCTGGTTATTGGCCAGCTATCTTTTAAGTTTTGGAGATTACTGTGCTGTTTTTACAGGTGCAGCGGCCTTGGCAGCAGGTGCAGCGGCCTTGGCAGCAGGTGCAGCAGGTGCAGCGGCCTTGGCAGCAGGTGCACCTGCCACAGAGGTTTCTGCCATTGCTACTACTGGTACAGTTGCAGTAGCGATTAGAAACGTAAATCCAGTAATAACTGATACAATCTTATTCATTTTAAACTCCATGATAGGAAGGAACTATCTCCTTCGCAATATTATTAAGCGTATATATTATAGCAATAGTCAAGCTGAATTATGTTTTAATCGTGTATTCTAAGATTTAACATAATTTTTTTTGACATTCATAAAAAGATATTACAATTAGCTAAGGTATATTTGAGCATACTTATATGCCAAATCAACATCTATATAATCCACAGGATCGCCAGTAATTGTAAATGATTGACTTCCATAACTAGAAACTTTACAAAAGTTTCTAGTTGTTCCATACCAAAACGGCAGATGCATTATGTAATTAAACCACTTCCTGTACCTGGCATGACAAGGCCTGTGGTTTGAGATACGTAACTTTTCGCCGCATCCTGGTTTGCTTTAACCACAACTATAATATGCGATCGGTTAATTGGATAATTGGCAACTGGATCAGCGCCCATCATCCAAAACGGTGCCATTTGTACACCCGGTTGTCCTGTGCGCGGATCCTGGCTTAAAACCATTAGCAGCGGTTTTGTCACAATAATTTTACTTTCGTTTATTTCAGCCACCTTGGCAATTATTTCGTCGCCATTGCTTAATTTTATTGCTACAACATCAGTTACGTTAAACGTTTTTTCAATCAACATTTGTATTCTCCTACTGAGAGTAGTTTAGTGCATGTTCAGTATGGTTGCAATATTAATAAGATCATAAACAAACGTTTGCTATTTTGGTATATTGAAGTTATTACTCTTAATTCCGTGCTGTTTCAATATACCTGTATTGTCAAGGTTTGATGGGACAGCCCACCCTCTACGTACTGCAAATACCTTTTCTTCACTCCAATATGTTGCACATACTATGTCTCCTTGATTGCCACCCAGCAGAATCATTCTATTATCCGGAGCTAGGCCCCATAGAAAAGTCGCATGAGACTTAGATAGAGAGGCACCCTTAAATTGTGGTACAACCATAATATCACCTTGTCTCCATGCAAGTTTATCACCTGGATCGATAGCTTGTTTGTAATGTATATAAGCATTGCCAACAGGATTCACTTTATCTCCATTTTTATAATCTAGATTCGCTAATTTCAACATGTATGCCTGAAACGTAGCGCACCAGGCAGTATGTCCATCGCTGTTTCTTACTACTGATGCAGACTGACCTGTTGAGTCTAGCATGGCTTTGATATTTGGTGCAGTTGGGTTGCTCGGCCAGGCATTGTGAAACATACCTTCAGATGCCGCCCGTTTGAGATTTGATAGTAGTACCGTAAGTCCGCCTTGTCCTACCGTAGCAGGATCAGATACCCAGGATGTAGACTCTGTTTGTGGACCAGTAACCTGGCCAGGCGCCGCGGACGGGTCTGGTACTTGACCTACACTTGTGGTTACTACCGTACCGTCGGGTCGTACTGTCGTCTGTGGTCCTGCCGTCGCAGAAATTACTGATTGTTGTTGCGCTGTTAATACATAAGGAGGATCTGGTATATTTGGAATAGATGTTATTGGACTTAATTGTGGCACTGCAGGCTGCCATAGCGCAGCCTGCACTTGATTAATGTAAACGCTCGGACTGTACCAAACATCTTGTCCGCTATAGCTGGGTGGGTTTAAAGGCATATAATGTTTCCTCCCAGATATTTAGTGGTTAAATATTATCAAAATACTTTACAAGCTCGATATACCCACCAATATATTGGTTGTCTATCCAGATTTGCGGAACTGTTTTGGCAGTTGGAAGCCGTTCGATCAACTGGGATTTTGTTACATATGTCTGATGAGGTAACGGTGTACCTTCGTTAAAACCGGGACTTACTATAAATTCTTTATAAGATATGCCGTTATCTTTGAGTAATATCTTAGCTTTTGTACAATACTGACAATTGTTTTTTGTGTATACTTCTGCTTGCATGGTATATTCCTAGATTACGTCTAAATGTTTTTTATGTACCAGAGTACCGTTTGCCAACGAATCAATCCATACACTATCCGCCGGCGGTACAAGACCAGCCTGCTGGTAATGCCATGCCCATCGGGAATGATAGTTTACAGTTGGCTCAGAACAATGTACTCGTTTACAATTACTGTTTATAATACTACTCCAGAATTGTCTATCACTCCACAACTTAAAACTAGGGTTGGTCACCCAGTGTGTCATTAAATGTATGGTAGATTTTTTTAGAAATAAACAATTTGTATCACAAAATAAGTTGCCATCGCTTTCTATAACATCTGTATATAGAAAGTTACCCTGTGTGCTACAAATATTTCTTGTTGCAGATACAACATCATTTTGTCCTATAGTTGACACCATAGTTTCTAAATGATTTAACTGATAAGTGTTATCGGCATCTAAGAACGATACTGCATCGTAGCCTCTGCTAAATGCAGATATAGCTGCAATGGCTCGAGGGGTTGCTCCGGCATCGTCGTGTGCTTGTGGCAAAATTATATGTTCATTGTCTAACCATTTATTGATCATTGGATGAGGATTGCCATCAGCCACCATAACATGTACAAAATTGGTATATGTTTGATTTAGTACAGATTTGTGACACCGTGTTAATATACCTGCGTCTTCATTGCGGTACGGAGTTATAACTGCTATTTTCATAAATTAGGGAGCTCATTGTAATTGAGTTCAGTACTAAGGATACCAATTACGTAATTGGTTGATTCAGTTTCCTGTAATGCAGATTGTTTTTTGCTAGGATTACTGTGTTTTGTAAACCAAGGTATCGGAGTACTTCTAGGCACATTTGATTGATATCTTATTCCAATTTCCCGTAGAGCAGAAGACGCTGTATAATCTACGAAATCCTTAAGGATGGTTGCGTTAAGTCCAATCACTGGGCCTTTGCTGAATAAATAATCTGCCCACGCTTTTTCTTCTTGGATAACATCAAGATATAATTGATAAACTTCTTGTTCACATTCTAATTTGGCAGCAGCGAATCGAGGATCTTCCTTAACCACCTGATTGATAATATAAGCCGTCCATTCCTTGTGCAGCAATTCATCCTGTAGAATCAGCCCAATTATATTACCGTTACCTATAAAGATTTTATTTTCTACCATTGCAAGGCTTGTTGCAAAACTTACCATAAATCGAAACGCTTCTAATGCATAGCTAGCATTTAATGCTAACCAAATTGCTTTAATATGTTCTCTTTCATCAATTGCTGTTCCAAGTTCTTTTTGACAATTGATATTGTGCAACGCATCGTAATATCTACCAATACTAGCTGCCATATCAATTATTTCTTGAGTATCATGAATACTATTGAATACAGTCTTTGGCACATTGTAAATGTTTCGAATAATGTGACTGTAGCTTTTACTGTGCAGATTTGTTTCAAACATGCTCCAGATCATCACTAATGCTTCCAGTTCTGGTAATGACACCACAGGACTAAACACCTGTACAGGACCTCGGCCTTGCAATGAATCTAACGCAGTTTGCCGTAAAAGATTACTGGTAAAGATGTGCTTGACCGCATTACTAGCTTCTTTAAAATCGTTAGCATCTCTGCTTAAATTAATCTCTTCAGGGACCCAAAAAAATCCACGTTGTTCCTGCTCATATTTTGCAATTTTTGGGTATTTGAACTCTTCAAATCTCTGCACTGTAACTGGACCAGCTGGATCTAAAAACATTTTGCGATTTAGATAGTCGGTTTTAGTTGAAAGATTATACTGTTCTTTACTCATTTGAAAATTTAACCTCGTCCTTATAATATTGTAGCATAATTCTGTAGCCTATATCGTGGATATCTAGTTATAGTTTATAACTTACATGATTCGCAATCGTCATCAATATCATAGTCAAGAGCCGCTAGTGGTATTTCAGCAGGGTCGTCTACTTGCTTGCTACCCTGCTTGTCTATAAGCGAATAGTATAAACTTTTAAGACCCCAAATATGTGCGTTCATTAAATTCTTAGCAATTAACGTAGACGGTATCTTTCGATCTAAAAAGTGTTTAGGCGAATAAAAAGTGTTTGTACTGATACTTTGATCAACATATGCAGCAAGGACCGCCGATGTTTTCAAATAACCGTCGCAATCTTTTTGTTCCCACATAAGTTGGTATTTGTTTTTTAGCTTATGGTATTCAGGAACAACTTGTATAAATGATCCAGCTTTAGATTCTTTAACACTTATCAAGCTCATAGGCATTTCGATACCATTTGTACTGTTAATTACCACGCTTGAACTTTCAACTGGGGCGATAGCCATTAACGTTGCATTGCGAACGCCATGTTCTTTCATGTTAGAACGCAGTGTCTCCCAATCTAGTTCTGGAGAAAAATCAGCCAGCTCGTTAACACCTGCTGCACGAAGCTCCCAGGGAAATACGCCTTTTCCATAGCGAGTTTTTTCACTATGCAAACAGCTACCTCTCTCTTTGGCCAATTCAACAGATGCTTCTGTTAGATAAAAAGCCTGATGCTCAATCCATGTCTTTACATCTTGCAATGCATCTTTTTCACCATATTTTAAACCTCTTTTGGCATGCCAGTATGCAAGGTTAGTCACTCCGATGCCAATTGGACGAATCTCATCATTGCTCAACTTGCTTTGAATGCTGAGAAAATCTTGATAATCAAGTATATTATTCAAACTTCTTAACAAAATTCTGCATGCACGTCTCATATCTTCTGGGTTTCTAAATGCGCCCCAATTGATAGATCCAAGTGTGCATAAGGCTATTTTTGGGACTTCGCGTGTGCATTCTTTTTTAATTATTTTCATTTTTTAATTCCAATTCATATAAATACTATTTATACAGCATAAGGTACATAATGTATAAAATCGACACAAATTCCATTTATTGGTCTAGATATACTAAATTTATTAATACCAGACAAACAAGAATCATACCAACAAATTCTATAGTAGAACTTCATCATATTGTTCCCAAATGTACAGGCGGGCACGATTCTATTTCTAATTTGATCGAACTTACTGTACGGGAACATTTTATTGCACATTGGATGCTTTCTAAAGTTGGAATTGATGATGTGTGGTATAAACTTCGTTTTGCTTTTGGTTGTATGAGTGTTTGTAGCAAGTCTAATTCTTATAGAAATTTTCTCACATCTAGACAATTTGAAATTTCTAAAAAAATCAGAAAAGAAACTTTTAAGATGTGGAATGACCTCAATCCTTCTAAAGCCAAAGGAACATCTTGGTATGTCGACGAAGATGGTGTTAGATATAGATGTCATCCAGATTCTCCTAAAATAAAAGAATTTAACTTAAAGATGCAAGCCCCTGGAAAAGGTAAAAAATGGTATACAGATGGTAATAAATTTTTTATGTTATTGGAAACTGATCCGGTGATTTTATCATTAAATCTGCAACCTGGGTGCCCAATTAAAGGGGTGGAAAAACAATATTCAGTTGAAACTTTGAAAAGTTTATCTAAAGATCGGGCAGAGAGATTTTGGTTCAACGACGGAAGACAATCATATAAACTAAAATTAGACGATGTCAAAATAAAAGAGTTGGGTCTTTCTGTTGGAAGACTTATATCACCAGACGGCTTAGAACGAATTAAAAGCGGCGCCGCGTGGAAAAGAACTCCCGAAGATAATTTGAAAAATTCACTTAGGCAACAATCAAAAATGAGATTCAATGACGGCGTTAGAAATTTCACATTAGATCCAGATGATCCATTAATTTCGCAACTATCATTAATCCCAGGTGTCATATTAACAGAGGAAGGTAGGAAAAAAATATCATTATGTGCTAAAAACAAAGATACGTCATACATTGTTGGAAAAAAATGGTTTAATGACGGCATAAAAAACTACAGATTGTTTGAAGATGAAGGATTAAAAATAGGGTTGGTCATGGGAAAGTTGTCTATCTCTAAACCAAAATGTCTTTAATATCGTCGTCGTCAGTCAATTCTCTTACTTTCTTTTTTTCACCGTTCGATAATAAAACTTTATGTTGTCCGGGTAATGTTATTTCTTGACCATTATCTAATGTTAGTTTGAATTCACCTTCATCGTCCAGACTATTGAATGGTTTTGTGGGAAGTACAATTTCTGCACATAAATTACTTTGATAGATGGTGTGAAATTCGGGATCAAACGGTCCTTGTTTTTGAACGTTATCGATATATAACAGATATATACGTCCAGTATCAGTACGCTCTTTTAATATGCCGCTTTTAAATACCTCTTCAGCACTCATAGTTTTTGTGCGTAGGTCTTTGCGTTTTTCATATTTTACATACAATTCTTCAAATAATGCGGTATTTTGATAAAATGCTTCGTATAGATCTGATACTTGATTAGGATCAAAAAATGTAATATTTTCTTGATTTTTAAATCGACGCCAGAATAACGAGTTTAACACTACTCCATAATCCATGTGGCGCACTCTAGTTTCGTCGGTTCCTTGATTATTCTTTAGAACGATTAGGTCGTCAAATTGGTAATGCCATATAGGATAATAGATAGTTGCACTTGAATTTCTGATACCGCCTTGGCTGTTATGTGTCAAGACCATCGGTCCTTCGCGGCTAGCAGATGCAAAGAATGTGTGAGTATCTTCTACTGTAATATCAATGTAACTGGGGTCGTTTTGCTGCTCAAAATCAGCAATTAGCAAACGAGTGAACCCCGTTTCAGTCAGCACGTGATCGTCATTTGTAAGTTCTTTTGGCTTTTTCTGTATGAAAGCCCCCGAGTCTCTCCATACCATAATAGGATGATTTACAGAGCAGTTTAATACGACACCGTTTTCAAACTCTAACCGAACTTGATCTTTGGTTTTTACATTAGTATTCCATTTGTCTGTTACTGTTTTAAAAACTACGTCGCCTTGTTTGGTTTTAGTTTTAATTTTCATCCCTGCCTTAAGGTCTTTAATTTGAATCTTTTTAGTTTTTACCATTTTCGTGCTCTTCTCTTGTTAATGTCTCGATATCGTTAAATTTTTTCGATATTCCAAATTGGTCTACATGCAATATAGATTTTCCTCTAGATGCTCGATAGTAATCATTTAATAGATTTTTAGATTTAAAAAATCTGCCGTCTACTTTATAGAAAACTTTGGTTGTTAGATTAGCATAATTGCAAGAATTTACCTGATATTCATCTTTACTTATTTTAACAATTTTTCGTTCAACTAGCGAGTATACCACTACATTTCCGGTGTTATGGTGTTTATACAAGACTTTATTATAGTTTTCTTTTTCTATTAGTTTCTTCTCGCCGGTGGCCTTGTCTATAACCGAAACTAGCCCAAATGTATTTCCAACATATCTGCCATTTGAGTTATTAAACTCGTCCTGCGAAACTGTTACTCGGTTGTTAGTAACTGTATCATATGCTACTACTTTTCCTTTAGTAATACCGACGTATCTAAGATCAGAATTGAAAGTAGTTTTTGGAATTTTACAAGTTTTTCCAGTAGCTGTATCTAGTGCTAGAACATGATCTTTAAACTCAGTAGTATGTGTAGCAGGATCAAACTCGTTAACATATATCTTTTTAATTCCGTTTCCGGTCCTGATATTCATCATACCTTTTGAAACGTGTAGATGTTTTCCAGTAGCAAATGCTTCTACAGTTACACGATAAGTATTGCCCTTATCATCCTTACACAATACAGATCCTGCTCCGCAGTTTGTGCCTCCGGATGTTAGCGAGTTTATGAAACTAGGATTCTGACCAACTTGATGTGTTTGATGAAATACTTTTTCTGCCGAAAACGCATCACTTCTAGATTTAAAGTATTCAATTCTGTATTCATATCTCTCCGGAAACTTTTTTAGGTTTTCTTTAAAATCTACTACAGTTGAGCTAGTAAAATATTTTACCAACAGATCGTGTTTATTACTGCCTTCGACTCCGCGAGAACCTGAATAAAACTTTCCAGTTTTGGTGTCTTTTAGTGTATAGCAGTAATAGGCCGAGTTTAATAGCATATTAGTTTGTGATCCGTTATATGATTCTTGTAGATAATCTAGCATTTCGCATACCTCCATTATTATATATGCTTGTATGCGAAAAGCTGTTATTTATCTGTAGAATTATCCTCATCTAGGACTTCTACCCAAGTATCGGGTGTGACACAGCACGAACGCAAGTCTCCAAACCACTTTTTAAGGAAAGGTATCATTCCAGTGTGCATAATTTCTCCGCCGCGTATTGGACTGCCTAGCGGTCGTAGTCTTCCTATCTCCAGACCTATTCCTGCACGTTTACTAGCATATTTGGCCATCATTTCCCCGCTGGCAAAAATACTATCCAAATCGTCATCGCTGCGTATTAGAACACATGAACTAAACTGTTTTGTAGGTGTTCCTAATCCCGCTAATACAGGTGTGGCTAATGTAAACAGCCCATCAGATGCCGAATGATAATATTCTTTAATGTATTTCATTCGCGCAGTATTAGGTTCTTCTGCATGAAAGACCGTGGCTGCTGCTATCATATATCGTATTTGGGGAGTTTCGAAAATTTCTTTTGTAGCACGATTTCTAACCAGATATTTTTCGATTAACTGTTCTATAGCAGCGTAGCCGTATTGCTCATCCTTTTCGTGATCAAGCATATCGTTCATTTTGTTCCAGTCATCTTCGCTATACCATTCTAGCAATTCAGCTGTATATAAACCTGAGGCAACATTTCGTTTCACAATAGAATACAGATGCGGTACATTATAGTCTCCGTATACATCTTTCCGTAACATACTCAACCGTTGTTTCCCAGCAACATATTGATAATTGGTATGACCTGTGTCGGTATTAATATCAACGTCAATGAGATCTACTATTGCACGCAGCGTGATACCGTCAATTTCGGTAGTAGTTATGCCATCATAAAAATGTGGCTGTGCCTTAATTTCTATCATTGACTGACTAACATCTGCAATATTTTGACATACTTTGGCAATTTGAGCTTGCCATTTTTCTATGTTAAGTAGCTCTCTATGCCCGTCTCGTTTTGTGACGTGTATTACGCCCTGTTTCTGGGTGGCCATGGACATTCCTCTTTGAATATTTGATTAGTTTACTAGGTAATTACTGTTGAGAGCTAGTTATTTAACTGTCATAAAATGCCACTGTCATTAGATATTATTATGGCAGCACTGCCAATATATTTCTTTTCGACGCTGCTGTGTTTTTTGCCATCGTATGCATAGGTTTGTTGGATATCATAACTCTTTTTAATCGTATTCGCATCGACAATTTTATTATAGTCTAAATTCAACAACCAGCATGCGTCTACTTCTAAAATAATTTGTTGAATATGACGTTTGCGATCATTTAACAACATGAGTTTTAATCTACTTTGATTCCATCGGTTGTCACCGCTTAATAGCAACGTATAAAACATGCCTAGAGATACCGCACTTTCGTCAAACCTATTACTATACATTAGATTCCAGGCATCTAACCATGCACTTGGATCATCCCAATCCAAAATTCTACATGACAACGGAGTATGACTCCAAAATTCTGTTACTTGTTGTAGATGCTCAAAATCTGTTTTTTCGGATGTTAAATTTGATCTTAAATTTTTCCAGTTTTTAAGTAGGTTGTTGGAACCATTAAAACAATCAGAACTATTCATTTATTTCAAATTTCCGTTATCATTAAATACTATGCTTCTAGCTGTACAAGAGATAGTGTTACGGTAATAGCAGCAGAACCTACACCGTTATTGTAAACCTTCATTTGTATATTGCTGTTGGGAGAAGACTCACTACTATAGCCAATAACCGCAGGACTAAAATATTGTGTTCCAGACGATGTTGTAATAATTTCAGCAATAACACCGCTGCCAGGCAGGGGCGTAGTGTTTATCGGCCTGCTAGCATCTGCAGATTCTGCTGCTAGACTAGAATAAACAGTTACCCAAGCGCCATAAGACACGGTAATACTGTATAGTGCATAACCAACATAGCCAACGGCAGTAACATTAGCACTTGCTCCTGCTGCAATGCTTATAGTTGTAACGGTAGAAGTCGTCCTTGACATTAGGCCGCCTGATCCACCAGCTAAGTTATTTTGTTGAGCATCTACAATTAAGTTTTGTGTGCCGTTGTTAACTATACCTGGAAGATATATAAATGTATCCCCTAAGCTGGTATTAAGATTTGTGCCTGTTCCCCAGTATATACTGGGTATATTTGTATTTGGTTGAAATGTATTTCCAATACTGGTTATACCGGGGCTAGTTGAGCCGTTGCTGACGTAAATGCAATAATTATCAATGGCATAAAATCTACTTTGTATCAAAGATGTATATTCAGGACCATTGTTATTGACCACAGGACCAAATTCTATGCCTCGATACACATTATGTATTAAAGTTGTATTAACAGTGGTATATTGAATAGAATCATATGCTTGTATACCGTATGTAAAATTTGATATGTCACAAGATAAAACTTCTGCATCAGATGTTAACACGGCTGACCCAATTTTTAATAAAGATATAGCAGTGTCTGTACCAGGAGTTGATCCGCTTGTATAGCCGCCCACAATATAAGTATTGGTGATGCGTATATGTTCGTATCTAACCAATTGAATAGCAGACATACTTTGTGAATTTGTGCTGATATTAATATCAGCTATATGTATTTTATAAGGAGGTGTTGCACCGTTTAATCCTATGTTCGCACCTGTTTGACCAAGGCTGTCAGCAGTCTGCATCATATAAATCATCGAAGTGCCCGATGCAGCAAGGATTGTAGTACAATTTGCCCCAGCGCCTTTTATGCTGAGATACGGATATAATAATATTGTGCTATTGATCAAATATGTACCAGCCGGAAAATATAAAGTAACTGCTATATTACCTGAAGTAGGATATCCTTGTAATAGCTGTGCAATAGCTGCGTTAATTGCCGGCGCATCATCTGTTACACCATCACCTGTAGCTCCAAAGTCCTTAATACTAGCTATGTCATTAAGTTTTGATTGCAATTTGCGCGGTACGGTGGTTGTTAAATTTGCACCATTAAGACTATACACAGTATTAATTAGTTGGTCGTTGGCACTATATTCAGTAAGTATTTCTGTATTACCGCCGTAACCATCACTGTTACCTATGAAAAGTTGTCTGGTATCTAAACACCACCCAAGTTCACCTTCTGCTAGTTGTGACGGCAAATCGGTATATAAACCTCTACGATTTTGTATTCTTGAAATTGTTTGGATGGCCATGGTGTGTTTAGCTCCGGTATGTGTGATATTTACCTAGGATCATATGTTAGTTGACCTATAAAAATATATGCTATAAGTGTAACTTTATGGAAAGATAAAAATACGACTGCGGACTGCATCATACCACAGTCGTTCTCAAGTTAAATTGGGCCTTTAGCCAAATGCACTTCAACAAAAGAAGAATTGTCAGATAGCGAAATACCCTGTTGTTTTAATTGAGAAATTTTAGACTATTAGATTGATATTACATCTCTAGTTACTGTTAATAAATATCAGCAGCAAGGATGTATTATGAGAATAGCAGAAATTATTATAGAAACAGCCGGAGTTGGTAAGATTGTCAAGGGCATAAACACCACCATTGATGTACGCCCTGGCGAAATTAAACGACAAGCTGCTAAGCTAGGTTTATCAGTGCATAGCAATGGCACTCCACCTGTTGCCAATCCCAATGGATCAGATGCTTTGAAAGAAAATATATCTGGACAAGATTTGCTTGATATTTTACATGCTCAACATCACGATGAGCCTGGTCTCAATTTAGATATGGAAGACTGGGTTAAAAAACAACATTGGACATTACGTGAGATATCGCCAGATCAATTGCTAGATCATTATGGCGACGATCTTCCTTATGAACCGTTTAATCGCGTTATAGACATAGATGATGCTACTGTACAGTTATATGCACGCAAGCTAGCATCTGGGCAGAAAATTCAGCCAATAATTATGGGTCCTAATGGCAGCGTGGTAGATGGCAACCATCGTGCAATGGCAGCACGCTTGACTAATAAACCTATAATGGCATATGTACCAATTGGTTTAAAAATTTCAAACCAATATTGACATTTATAACTCGTCATATTTTCTAATTGACCTACCAGTGTTTTTATCTGTATCCTGATGTATGAAATTAATTATATCATACCAAAAATGGGAAAAATTAGATGACGTGCCGCAGTTGACATTAGACTGGGCAAAATTAATAGCAGGAGATATGGTTAAGATTGAAGAGGTAAACGAGTTGGTAACAACTTATGAAGAATGGCTTTCTCAGTTCAACTCGTAATATGTAGCAACACGCTGCCACCAAATATTAGTATAATATTGAAACTCGTCGCCGCATAAAATCCAACGTTGAGGATGAAAATCTTTAGAACACATTAATATCACCCCTTGTTTGATATTTGTTCCATACACACTGTTATGCGCCGCAGCATATGCTACCAACTGCGCTTTATAATCCTCTACACGTTCGTCTGTTTTTGGCTGATTAGTTTGTTTGAAATCTATAATGCTAGGTATGCCTTGATATACACCAAGCAGGTCTGTGGTGCCTGCGTATAATTCTGGATAATAAAGATTGACTTCTAATCCCCAAGTTTCCTCTAAAAATGGACGTAAATAATTTTCTAAGATTATTTCTGCCATTTTAGAACTTTGCTTATGATAATAATTTGTGCCTGCCTTTGGATTTTCACCTTTTAAATGCCGTTCTAAAAAAGAATGCATTAATGTACCTCTAAAAGCAGCTTCTTTTGTAATTTCAGCAGCTTTTTTCTCACCTTTGGCTCTACGCCAGGCTGCTAATGCTTGTTTTGATTCTTCTGATTTAGTTCGATCAAGTATTGTTGTAACTGACGGAAGTTTATTTCCTTGCGGGTCAACATACTTTCTCCCAGCAGGTCCACCGTCTTCGCGTTCAAGCGGCTGATATTGAAATTTTTCTATTAGTATCATGCTTGTATTATTAGCTGAATATTCATCAAATACCTATATTGTCTGCCCTAATTTGTTTAGCCTGGCTCTTTCTAATATATGCAGGTCGTCAATAAAGCCATCTTTGATGTATATGCTACCAGATATAATTTTACTTCTAATGTCGTTGGTAACCTTTATCAAATTGTTACTGACAAAAATTCTACCATCATCAAGGAGTGCCCAATACCATCCAGCTTTAGCTTCGAGCAATGTTGATCTGATTGGTATCCAAATATCTTCTGTTGAAATTAAATAAATTTTACAAGCAGCAGTAAATCCGCCAGAGCTTGGATGACTGGCTTTTGCCATTTTCTCGGCTATTTTTTCAGCCAACGTAGTCTTCGTTTGTTCTATTCCAAACTGATTTATAAGAAGTAGTCCTCTTATAACATCTGGTTTTTCATTTAGTGCTTGTATTTCTTCCTCAGACATACCTGCTGATTTTGCAATAAGTTCCTTAATTCTAGGTTTTTTGCTGGCCAACAATAACGTATCTGGCCCATACATACTTCTCATACTCTACACGTCACCACTGTAGAACCCAAGTAAATGTATTTCCAGTAGTTGTATTAACAATACGATTAACAATATAACCTAGTGTGGAAAAATAATTAATTACCGCATTCATTTGATTATTGTAAGGAGGTGATAGCAAAGGATTGCTCATATTTTGTCCTTGCCAAGCTCCGTAATAATCTTGGCTTGGATAATATGCATATATGTATAATGTACCTGTACCGGTGGTGGTAAGTGGTATAGAAACTGGCCTAGGTGCGGTTGCGTTACCATAGTTGGCTGCAAGCATAATGGTGTTTGTATTAACATATATAACATAATAGTATGTGGCAGGTAACAGCGGAGTTGGCAATGATACTGTGCTGCTAACGGTTACAATATCACCTGTATTGAACGGATGATTTGTTATTGTTAACATAGAATCAGATACTGTCCACGATAACGGAGTAAAAGGTGTACTATATGTCATTAATGTGTTATTTGAAACTTGTGTTGTATACAGACCTTGACTAATTGCTGTGAATACAGCTTTTTGTAAATTGTTAACTTCGCTGTTTATAGCCTCTTCTGCAGGTAGACTGCTGCGAGCTTCGATTGCGTTGGTAAAACTACTTGATGGTGCCGGCGAAGGATTATATGCATAGTTATAATAAAAACTTGTCCAATAATTGGCGTTGTTCAGTGAGCAAGACATTGCATCATATCCTTATAATGTATTTTTCTATTCAGCCATCTCATAGCTCTAACTCGCCAGATTTTACTGCTTTGTCAGCTTCTTTTTCTGCAGTTTTTTCTATCTGCTCATGTTCTTTTTCAGCAGCTTTATCACTTAGATGATCCGGAACACTGGTTTTAATTTTAATATGTTCCGGACCGCTGCGTTCTACTACATCAGTGAACGGTGGCTGCGAAAGAACCTGCATTAAATTATCAGCATTAACATCGTGATTAAGCTTTCTCATATACGCAACCGCCCCGTTGGCTCCTGACATAGGAGCCCAGGGACGATTTTTGTTGCGATATGTTATAATGAAGTCCATGAGGTCGTTAGTAATGTCTTTAGTGACCTCGCCTTCAAATATGATTTCTTTTATCAGCACGCATTAGGCTCCCAATTTCTTAATGATTGCTGCATCAAAGGTTTCAGGATCGATCATGCGTAGATTTGAAATCTTACTGTTATTTAGGTCCAACCAATATTTCCGTGTATTGGCATTTTCAAACATTTTCTTAGCCTTACGTCCGCTTTTTGTTTCATAAATGACACCATATGGGGTAGAGCTTTTTAACTTTTTAAGTTCTTTGGCCTTATTAAGCGATTCTATATTCTTAATCATACCCATTACGCCTTCTTGCATAATCTGACGAATTACACTTGTTTGCTCTGTGATTTTTCGTTGCGCCAAAATCATCTGTTGACGAATAGATTCTCCTTCGAGTCCATATCCAACATGTAACGGATCAGTTGTTTTGCCTTCTGCAATCATATTTTTGAACACAGATTTGTGTGCGGCCATCTCTTTGGCTAGATTTGCCAATGCTAGTTTGGCTTCTGCAAGCGATGAGACTGCTTCTGCATAGCCTTCATGCTTTGGACCAAATTTTTTCCATGCTGTTGCGTATAGAACACGTTCCCAGTTTTTACCATAGCGTTTTTTGAAATCTTCTTTTTGACCTTTAATAAAGTCTTCAGCTTTCTCACCGGGAGGAGCTACTTCTGTAACTTTGGTCCCAAGTTGATCTTTACGCATAGAAGCTGGCATGTTTTTTTCCAGCTCTTTTCGCATCATATCAGGAGTTACTTGTGTAACGTTAGCCTGACCCTTCTTTAGCGGAAGTTCATTTTTGGCTTTTATTTCACTAGGTGTTGATGGAGAAATTCTTGTAACAGCTACTTTAGGCTTGCTAGGGAATATTCCTTCGACAACAGGCGGTGTATCGTTTATTTTTGTGATAGCGTTCCATTCTTTGTCGGTTCTACTCATAACTTTCTTTTGATCTGCCATTTTCTTTTTGTAACCCGGCCAATTTTCTGACACCATTATTGCACCGCATTTATTACAGCGCATCTTGCCATCATCTTCCATATATGTGCCAGTGCTACATTCTTTGCAGGTATTTGATCCTTCTTTGATTTTGCCCCATTTATCTTTCTGTTTAGCGCGTATAGCGAAATTAATTTGCTTTACTTCTTTTTGTTCAGCTTCGCTGCGTTCTGATTTCTTCATGAGTTTGGCCTTGCGATCTTCAAGTTCTGCCTTGGTCCAACCTTCCCACTTGCCAATGTCTTTCTTGGCAGTCTTCATCTTGGCATCCCAAGACTCATTTACCTTGACCAAATCTTCTGCTGGGGTATAATAGACTTCTGGGTCATTACCAAACTTCACAGGATACTCATTGTCTTCTGGATCTGCAACTACTGTTCCTACACCCAATTTTTGTGTTTTGTGCTTGACTTGATCACCACGCATGAACCCTTGCATAGTACTTTCTGATACTGCAACACTACCACAGTTATTGCATTTCATTTTGCCATTTCTGGTTTCCATGTACATGCCTGTTCCGCATTCTTTGCAGGTATTTGATTCTTCTTTAATTGTACCCCAGTGATCCTGTTGTTTAGCGCGGATAGCAAAGTTCAATTGACGTACTGTTTTTTGTTCGGCCGCTGTACGCTCTTCTTTTTTCATCAAATTAGCCTTTTTAGACTTCAATTCAGCAATTGTATAACCGTCCCATTTGCCTTTATCTTTTTCAGCTGTGTGCATTTTGGTACCCCAAGCTTCGGCTACTTGCGATTTTTTGGCTCGTCCTAATGCCCCTGTATCTGCAGGCTCTTCTGCAGCTGGTTCTTCTGCAGCAGGTTCGCTGCCAATTGCTGCCATATCTGCGCTAATATCAGTGTTATCAGGTGGAGCTTCGGTAGCAGCCTGCTCAATATCAGTTTGCGCAGCAGGGATACCGCCACCTTGCAATGTTGTTACAGCAGTGTCTACGCTATCTTTTGTTTGTGTAGTAGTATCTAACAAGCTATCAAGCGCCGCTTTGACGGTGTCATTAAATCCCGAAGCAGCATCGGGACCAAACTGGGCTCGCATGCTATCAACTAATGGCATTAGGTCGTTGACGCTTAGTTTAGCTACATCTTCTGCCATATCTTGAATTTTACCAGATATTGCTTTGGCAGATATAATCAATTGCGCTTTAGCCAACTGTTCATTGTTTGGATCTTCTTCTTCAGTTAGACGTGTTTCAGCTATCTCTTTACGTTTAGCTTTGCGACCTTCATCAAAGTGGTCGTCCATTGCGTGTTTTTCAAATTGCACGTAATCCATGTAATGTTTACTGCTGCTAATACACTCGCTAGCGGTTGTAAGCTTCATAGCTACCCATCCTTCTAGCTTATCTCCCGGTTGTATCAGATTGAAAAGTTTTGTGCTGTATTCTACAATCAACATAAGATTTTCTCTAGCAATACTGCCGCTAGTCTCTCCGAGATCCATTTCACCGTCCATATCTTCGGGCAATTGTTGTGGTTCAAATGTTTTATAGTAATCAAGATAATGAAACACTTTATCTAACATATTTGCAGATTTGGTTAGGCATGCGGCTATCCAAGGTTGTATCTCATCATTTGGGTCAACTTGCTTGATCATGCTCATAGCATACTTCGCATTGCGATATAGTTCACTGCGGGCCATGCTTGCTTGATATTCGTAATGATGAGCTTGACTAAACGTAGCGTTGCCAGGCATGGCAGGTGTATCAAGTACTTGACCACTTAAAGTGTCACTTTCATTAAGTTGCTCGTGTACGTTATCTAATCCGGGCTCAACAGTGTCATTAGTTTCTGCGGTCATTATTTCTAATTCTTCATCAAGGTCTTGGTCTAGATATCCAGATGATTTCATTTTCAGCTGTGCCAATTTGGCAATTTTCTTCTCATTGTCTGTCAACCCGGTTGGACCAAATGCTGTTCCCATTTTTTCAAGCTTATCGCCTACACGCGAAAAAGCATTAAGGATTGCCAGTTCTTTAGGGTTGGTTTCATGCGTTTTGGTGGCGTAGTTGATCATTGCGCGTCCTAGTGCAGTAACTTTTGCCAATTGATTAGGAGACATTGTAGTTTGATTACCTTCCACAACTTCTGTTGTTGATTCGCTCATTTTTAATTTGCGACGACGCTTTGGGCCAATTTCTGTGAGCATCATTTTCATTGCTTCTAAAATCAGCATCGCTTTTGTGTATTGAGGATTTTGTTGATAGCTATTAAAGCTGCTTTCAGACACAATCTTATTTTTCGTTGATTCCCATGCCGACTGGCATTCTCTTATAGCCAATTCTGCGGTAGGACTTTCAAGATCTATCTTAATATGTACTCCGTGTACATCTTTCAAAGTTGCTAATACTTGCTGCAATCTTACTTGGGATGTAGATTCAAACTGGTTTAAATACATGTTACTTGATCTCCTGGCCGTGCGGGCTTTCTGCTGTTTGGTTATTTATGTCAATCAGTCTGGAGAATACTAGATAGAAAAGGAAGTTCCGCAGCCGCAGGTACTAATTGCATCTGGGATATCTACCACAAAATAAGATCCACTTAAATCGTTCTTGTAGTTGATCACCGCCTCTTGTAGAATATCAAGGCTTTCTGGATCTATAACTAATTTACCGTTGCCTAAATCCCATACCGTGTCATCATGTGCAATATTATCAGTTAAATCCCACACCTTAGAAAAACCTTGACATCCTCCGCTTTGTATAAAAAGTCTTAAATGTTTTCCAGTTTTTTGACAAAGGTCACTTATTTGATCAACCGCAGATTTAGTAATTTCAACGGCCATTGCTAGCCAACATCTTAATGGTCTTTTTGGCAGTCATGCAGCGATCCATGCTTGCTTGTAAACGGCTTTCATAAATGTCACGTTTTGATTCATCTTTAACTGTTAGAAGTCTACGCTTATATGTAATGGCATCTACCTTATGGCTAGTATATGCATCATCCTGTTCAAAAAGGGTTCTTACTTCTGAGCAGTTAACAAATTTACCAGAATTTAACAGCCGTAGAACTGCTAATGCAGTTTCATAAAGGCTGATGTCATCTGCTATAGTATCGTTTGTTAGGCTGTTGTATATGCTATAAAATTGTTTACCAGCTATTCTAGATAGATCTTCTTTTACCAGAATTTGATAACGGCCAACTTTTATCCCGTTATGCATTCTTTCGGTGACAAGTGCTTCGCTTACCGAAGGATTTTGAGCAGACTCGGTAATCATGTCGTCAACTACATGATTACTTAGATTATTCAATTTATTTAAAACTGATGCCATAGCATCTACATCTGCTGACGTTACTTGTCCCGGTCCAGCAAGTTCTACAGCATGTGATGACTCTGTAAGTTGAGCCCCTGTAGACATGTATGTGTCATTTCGACCTTCCATTATATTACGTAAACGTAACATTGCATCTCTTTCTTCAGGTGTTACTGCCATTTCAGCTCTCCCATAACTCTTCAAGGTCATTAATTACAAAACACAGCGTACCTTCATGTATAAAGCGGGTCAATAAACCTCGTTTAACTAAATTTCTAGCTAGTTCGCGCTCGCGTTCGTTCAATACTGCTTTTGGTAATGGTCCAGAGTGACCTCTGACTCTTTCTAGGATAACATTTTCTTCGTTGCTAACCGGCTGTAGCCACCCACCGCCGACTTCTACAAATTTCATATCTAATGCCTTTGTTTATTTTGGCTGGGTCATAGATTTGGCTGCTTGCATAATAGCCGCGCCGAGACCAACTGCTACGTTAATTTTGGTTTCTAGATCAGGTGCAATCTTACCTTGTAAAAGCCCTATTTGACTTGCTAAACCTGTCATAACCTCACCTATGGTTGCAAGACGCGCTGCATCGGGATTATTACGGTATTCACCATTTAAATTTGCTTTGAATAGCTGTTCGAACATATTTGTAGTGTCTGTTTCTAAAATTTCTGCATCTTCTAACACAGGTTCTGTAATAGTTGCTGTACTAAGGCCTGCCAATTGCATCATTCGATTGATTGGATTAAGTGGTTGCATTCCACCTAAAACGCCTTCGTCTATTTTTGTTAATTTCGATGCTAGTACCATTTTTGTGCGTCCTTCAATTATAACTCCTGTGGTTCCACTTGGACCGCGAGGTATTGTGATCTCAACTGGTTGAGATTCATAAATTGCTATTTCACCTTTTTCCCACAAAACATCTGAAACAGTGGATATTTCATTAAGACGTAGCGGATGCTTAGCGCGCCGCGACCATCTATCTTCTTCAGTATTCCAAAGAACTATATCGGTGTTATTTTGTTCTGCTACTATTTTCATTGGTTTCATATCAGTCTCCTGTGGTACAGCCTGTATAGTTGACAGGTAATCTTTGAGATTCTTCATGATCGATCCTTACTAATTGGAAACATAGGTTTATCGGACTGATCGTTGTCAGTTTCCTGTGATAATGGACGTGTTTGGTATAAAAGATTACCATCTTTACGCACGATTACTATTTCAGTAGGACCAGTTTGTTTGAAAATTTGATTTAATAACATGATTTGATATTTATTACATAATCACAAAGAAAGGCGCATTACTGCGCCTTTCGGTGTTAATATCTGTTTTAAGGCAAATATTATGGAGTTGGTAGAGCGTTCTGATTTGGAACGTTTGGTGAACCAGCATTTGCTAATGTAGCAACAAATGCAACTGTGTTTAGATCTGCATTAGACGGATCAACAATGAAGTTGTTAACGTTGACATTAACAGTCTGATTGCTCAGAGAAGTTAAAGTGCCAATTGTTGTTGAACTAAGTAGTTGTTCACTTTGTAGATCGCCAACTGGAACATTAGCTGCTGTGGCGCTGTTAAGAGCATCGAGGAACTGATAACCAGTTTGATTGCTATCCCAGTTTGGACTATCTAATGTGCTACCGCTTACATACCAATAACCAGTCTTTTCAGTAATAAACTTAACGTAATATACTGTCTTAGAACTGCTATAGTTAGATCCAAAATCGTTGCTATAACTGTAGTTTGTAGAAGCATTCAGCTGAGTAGCAGTTAGGTTAATTGCGCTTGGATTGCTGTTAGTAGCATAGTTTACACTAATTGCAACAGGATTAACATTCTGTGCAAAAAGTTGTTGTAGCAAGTTTAGATTAGCTTGCTTTGTAAAGGCATCCTGATATTGACCAGCTGTTGTGTAGGTTTGAGGAGTACCTGTTCCATCTACGATGGTAACATTCTGCCAAGTGCTGTAACCTTGCTGTGTATAAAGCAGATTGATTGGGGTATCAACGTTGGTTTGGAAGCATGGAACTAATGTAGCAATTGTAAAAAAATCCATACTACCAGTAAGGAAGTTACCGCCTAATGCGCCTCCGTTTACCTTGTTGTAGCTGCCTGAATTGTAGGCCATTGTTTGTTCTCCTTGTTAAGTGCAAACTCGTTTTGCCAGTTATTTATATCAAAATCTATTTTTAAGTCTTTTTACTACGCTTCTTTTTAGTTTTTGATTTAGGTGGCAGAGTTCCAGCTGGACCAAAAAAGCTTTGCCCTGCCGGCATTCTGCGAATTACAGGCATGAGAGGGCCGCCGGCTCCTGGTATACTAGCGATACTTCCTGCAGACGTACTCCCACCTGATGCATATTCCATTAATGCGTTAATTTTAGAAATCACTGCATCTTTACTGTGTTTTCTTTCTCTTACTATTTGTAGCATTTCTGTGATAAGAACTAATTTGTTTTCAATATCTTCTTTTATTTGAGTTTTTGACGCTGCCCTGGCATTACGCTTTCTAATTGCATCGGGTGTTTGGCTGAGTTGCCCAGCAACTTTGCCTCCAGTGCGTAGTGGAGCCGGAGGTACTGGCGAAGCCTGCCTGATGCTAGAACCTGCAGGCACTCTTATTTTTGGTTTAGCAACCTGCGCAGCTGGTGCAGTAGATGGTGCAGCAGGTGCAGTAGATGCATCAGGTATTTGAGACATCATTTTCTTTAGAACAGCTATAGCTCCGGCGTTATCTCCGGCTGCTAGCAGTGGCGTTATAGCAAGATTTGCTTTGTTCAAAACAGCATTGGCATTCTTATCTCCTAAATCAACTTTTAATGGTTCTGTTGATAATGGAGTAGTAGATGCTTTTGTTTTCGCTGCCATAGCGTCCTTAGCTGTTGCTGCAATGGCTTTACCGACCTTACTGGCTGCTACAGTTTTAGCTCCGGTTTTTATCTTATCAGATACTGTTGGTGTTATAGTTGGTTTAGCTGTTGACAGGCTTTTAGTAGGACGTATCTTCATAGTTTTAAATGCAGCTTTAATAATTTTTGGATCAATACCTTGTGCCAATAATATGCGTTCAATTTCTTTGCTATCTGTTGGCTCGTACGCTTTTTTCCATGCTGTTGTTAGTTTATCTGCAGTAATTTTATTGGTAAGATTTGCTCCTTTAACTTTGGCATAATCTACAGCTTTATCAGCAGCGTCTTTGGCCGTAGCTGACAACGCTTGACTTATTCGACTTTTCGCTACAGCACTAGCACCTTTTTTTACAGTGTCCCATAATCCTTCGTTTAGGAATTGAATATTGTTGAACAATATTGCTATTTGTGCAGTCTCAAGTATTGTTTTGGAACTATCATAAACTTGTTCATTAGTTTTATATCCGGGTGCTGAGGTAATAGTGTCTCTCTGTTGATTCATTTGAGCAACCATACGCTTCACACCTTCAATACGTTTAATTTGGTCCGGAGTATACATGTCTTGCGGAACAGGGTGTCCGTCAATTTGAACAGGAAGTCCGGCCATAAATGTAGCTCTGTGATTTCCCGCAGGCAGTCCCATTTTATCTGCAAAGTTATTCATAGTTGTTGCTTGTGCTCTAAGGGATTCTGATTCTGAATCTATCATTGAATCGTGCGAAGCTGTATGAATTCCAGTTGGTGTATTGGTTACATGATGTGCTCCGCTACTAAATTGGGTTGGATCTGTAGTAGCTCCTCGTATAACGGCTGCGCTATGTCCTCTCATAGTGTCAGATGGAGTATGATGCAGAAAGGACTTTAATCCCCCAACGGCGGCTGCTGTAGCGCCAGTCTTCCCAGCCTGGTACAACGCATCGCGTATGTCTTTTCCTTGAAGCATTTGGTCGACTAGCTTGAATAGCCCTAACCCGGCTGCACCTACCAACCCTGCACCACTTAATCCTGTTGCTGCAATTAACGTTGCATATACTGCTTTTTGCATAATTGGATGTTTTTCGGCCAATTCTCTATATTTGGTGATATACCTCATTGCTTTGGGATTTTGGTCTTTTAATTTATTAGCTGCATTATCATATGCATCAGCAAACCCTTTCATAGGCCCACTATTATAAATTTTTCCTTTTAGATCTTTCCAAGCTGAATTAAGTTCACTAGCTTTGTCTTTGCCTTTGCCCAGCAGCGTCCTGTTATCACCTGCGTTTGCAGCATTAGTTTCTAGCTCTTGAAATAACTTAATTATTTGATCAGGTGTTAACTTTGCCTCTTTAAGACTATAGCCTACACTTTCCCATAATAGAGCATGTTGTATATGTTTGGGCTCTAATCCTTCGTATAACGGATTTATATCAATTGTTGTTATAGAATCTAATTTCATAGAGTACCTCCTTTGGCTTCTAGTTGCTGTATCATTGCTAGCAACTGATCCCTTAATTGGGTTTGTAGAGGTGTCAGCGCTGGACTTGGTGCTGGACTTGGTGCTGGACTTGGTGCCGGACTTGGTGCTGGACTTGGTGGTATAGGAGCCGACCCTGCAGGTACTCTTAACTTTGGTTTAGGCATGTCTTCGCCGCCAGCAGCTTTTTCTAAATTTTTGATAGCAGCTAATTCCATAATATAGGTTATAACAGCTAACCCAACATCGTTGCTTTGTATGTTAGCAGGATCACCACTAATTGGTACTGCCGGTTTCCCCCAAGTTTTTGGATCGGGAAGTGGTAGATTAGCACCTGACAATATTTTGTTAACGCTGGCTTTAGTACCTGGATCTAAAATAAGTTTTTTCGCATCAGCTGGTTCAATAGCCAATTGG
>Ga0208871_1000130_pt1 | contig 27956 bp, 33 predicted proteins | sample CryBogCBE19Jun07_FD_184592 | JGI IMG/M metagenome (GOLD analysis project Ga0208871, IMG submission 184592) | Freshwater microbial communities from Crystal Bog, Wisconsin, USA - CBE19Jun07 (SPAdes) | ecosystem: Environmental > Aquatic > Freshwater > Bog lake | place: Crystal Bog, Wisconsin, USA...
TTTTGTAACAATGCGTATGCGTTCATTTATCGGCCTAAAAATTTATTGCTTGCTTGCATGTGTTTTTTTGCCGATCAAATGATAAAAGGGCATTGCTTTTCTGAGTTGGTACAGCAAAATCATGATAAACGGCAAGCGGGTCAGTTGTGCTGCCTTGCAGTTCAAAGAACATAAACAAATCATTTCCACAATCAAATGCGTCAGCCAAATAATTTTTCACCAAGTTACCCATGCGTTGGTCATTATTTGCCAGTTCTGGTATGGCTTGGTTTGTTAGTGCGCTAACATCCGGGCCGCCTTCGTAACTTATATTCTTAAGTTGGGCATAGTTGGCAAGGCTTTGGTAAGTTATTCCGGTATATAGTGGGTAGACCCCGCTATAAGCCGGTGTACCTGAAAAACCAGGCACCACGTTGTTTGCCCCTCCCAGTATTGACGTAAAAAAACTGTTCACATCTGTGTAGCTTGAAGTTATGCCAAAATACGGCGCACTGGCTATGGCGTAAAGGTAATTTTTCGGTGTGCCAAATACCTTATACAGGTACTCTAAACCATCTTCAGCATAGAACGGTGACTGGTAGCTATTGGCATAGACAGGTCTGATGGTGGTGTTGATGGCGGATGGACCATAAACACCTGCAAACAGTTGGCTAATGCGTAAAGTCTGGTGCGCTATACGGCGCATAGCCCAATACATCGGGTCATTGATACTGTCGTAGTTTAAAGTCTTATCAGCACCAGAATTTACTTCAGAGCTGGCCGAACTGTAGTTTGCGGCTGCCTGGGTAAAACGAGTGTTCCAAAGCTCATTACTATATTCAACATAAACATGAATATTTGAATTAAGATTATTCTTCAATAAAGTAGCCAACTGGGTCACATAGTTACTGCTGGTTGGGTCGGTCAAGTCCACGCCTTCAGGGATATTGATCCAAATGTCTTTATTGGTCTGGTTAGCCAGTTGGATAATATATTCCCAAGATACACCCGACAAAATAGCCTTGCTGCCTACCCCGTTTACTGTGTTGAGTTTTTGTGACGGCATGTATTGTGGGGTTCTTTCCGACCAACTACTAACAACACTGCCATTAGTGTCCAGCATGGCCATAAAACGGATAGTGCTGAAAGACTGTAGTGCAGTTAAAAACTGGGTAGTAAACACTTGTGTAGTGCCAAGTGCATAGCCAGGACGCAACAATTGGATATTAGTTAAACCAGTGTTTGTAGCACTTGTTGCAGTCCGTTTTGTGCCGGTAAATTCAACATCAATCTGCACACACGTGGTATCGACATTAAGTTGAGCCGTTGTCGTGTTTGTTATCGAATTATAAATTTTGTTGGTGAACTTATTGCACCCTTGTGAACCTAATGTCGCTTGCCCATTAAAGCTTAGCGTGTACGTTCCAAAAAAGCTGGGGTTGGTTTGGCTAAGCGGACGGTTTAACGGGTCTGTACCAAAGCTGGCAAAGAACACACCGAAATCCTGCATGGGCCAGCCTTTGCTATCCACTGGCGCAGGGTTTGTCAGCGGGTTTGCCGGGTTTGTTAAATTGGCGAAACCACGGGCTTGCTTCATTGTATCCACAAACGTGTAGTCGCAACACCAATCACACGCACCCTGAATATTTATGCCTAATTTTGTTTCTGCAAAAGAAACATTAAAAAATAAACATACAATTAAAGTTGCTATTGTTCTCATTTTGTTAATCCTGTTGTGTCAACGCCCTTGGCCTTATCATAACTACGCGCCAACCCTAACCCCAACATGCCGCCAATCAGTGTTTGCAGCAAGCTGGTGTCCACTAAAGGGAACGGGGCGGGTATGCCAAAAGAAACCAATATACCGTTCAGGATAGGCGCCAAAAGCACTTGGTAGCCAATCCCCAATCCTGACACCCAACCGATAAACGGCCTCCATCCGGCCACAAACCAGTGCGGGTTAGCCGCTTCAGTGTTGTCAACGTCAATTTGCCTTAAAGTAACGGCATACTCGTTTTGCATTTCCGTCAAGGCCAACGTCAACTTGTCCTTTTCAGCTTCATCCGCGTCCGGTGCAACCTTGTCCAAAATCTTAGTGATCAGGTTCGCACCAGCCGCTATTGCATCATCTATTCCAAACATAAAAACTCCTACCAATTAATTAAACTAACCGATTCAACATCCGTACACGCCCGTATTTCCGCTTTTTTCATTTGTTGGTGAAAATATAACCCATTGCCACGCATATAGATTGCATTTGCCAACCCTTGCAAATCTGCAAATGTGAACGGCACTTGCGAATTGTCACTTGCTCCCCACACAAACCCGTTAATTAGGCTGCCACCACTGCCAATAATGGTTTGCATCATCACAACTAAACTGGCTGGGTCTGCCTGAAACATCTGTGTTACGCCACCTAAATTAGTGTATTCAATATCCGCATAAAGCGCATCAAAATAGCATTGGTCAATCAACTCACATTGTGCGGTGACAGCCATCCTTAAATCGTACCAATCAGTATCCATATTAAAAAACCAATGATGAACCATCTGTAAAATAAGCAGTTATTGAGCCGCCGTCATACGGGATTAACAATCTTATACAAGTTTTACCTTTTACAAAATTTATATTGTTGGTTAGCGCATTTTTAACAGTGTCACTTAAATTGTTTATAGCAAACCCGCCAAAATCCCAGCCGTAATAAATTGACTTTATGCATCCGCAAAGAACTGGCAGTACGATTGCCCGCGTCAAGCGTTGTGTTATTAATCCATCGCTAGCACTAAGCGTTGTGTCTATACCTTGTTCAGTATTCCAAACAGGTTTGTTAATGCCTGCAAAGGCTAGCCAGCTGAATAAATACTTTAAATAACATACATTTTGATATTCAAAATCCGTAGCAATATATAAATGTTCTGCAATAACGTCCACCCAATCTGACACTTGAGTGCCTGAGCCAGTCGTTCCATTATAATAAAATCCAGAAACATCTTTTGCCGTCAATATTTGCGTAACGCGATTGTACGCCACTTGGCTCGTATAAAGAGCCGGGTGGTTTTCTATGTTTTGCGTCAAATCATTACCCGGCATTGAATAAACATTGGGGTAAAAAAACGACGAAACTTGTCCTGATGGTGGCGACAAAATAATTGCATTTGGATTTACTGATTTAATTGCAATATTGGCAACCCGTGCCATTGTTGCCAGATTTTCACGCCAACCCGTAAAAAATAAATTGGTTTTTTGGTATGTAAATGTTCCTGTAACACCAGAAACCGTTGTTGCCAAATTGCTGGTTAATGTAACGGTAGTTCCTGATATTGATTGCACTATATATTGGGCGCTATTAAGCGACAAATACGCACCGGCCACTATGTTTGTTCCGTTATTTACCGTTAATGAGTTGCTTCCAGCAGTGCCAGTGCAAGTGCGTGTAAAATAAGGGCTAAACTCTATTTGTTGGTTAGCAATATTAGCTGTCAAATTAGTTGATAACGTCACTACCAAACCTGATACACCAGTAACCATGCAATTTGCAGGAATACCTAAGGCATTAGGTGACACCAACATCCCCGCAGTTATTAACCCACTGTTAAATGTATTTGCCAATGTTATTGTATTGCTGCCGCTACTACCTGACAATACAAAAACAACAAACGGGTTTGGCTCATTCCAAACCTCAAAATATTTTATTGTAGGGTATCTGGTTGCAACGGCGATACAATAATTAGCCCAATCATTCATGTTTTCCGGTTCGGCACTACCGCCAAGTACATTATACGGGGATAATGCCTCTGCGGGTCTTTTGCTAGCCCACGTTGGTGTTCCGTAGAGCGTAAATAAAATATCTTTTCCAGCATTCAAATAATAATTTAAAATAGTGTCGGCATTGCTCCATATAAAAACGTTGCTGGCTGTCGGCTGTATATCCCACCATTTTAAATAACCGCAATCGTGGGTTCTAAAAATCGAATAGGGTATTGTAGGTGCGCTAGTAACGCTTCCATATTGTGCAACTGGGTAATTAAGGACATTAAACCCAAAAAAATCATTAGACACTGTAACTGATTTATTTACGCCATACATCCCTGTTGATTTGTTTAGATTTTGCGGGACTAAGCTTGTCATACGGTTACATCCACGTATAGCCCTAACAACAATACCCAATCATTTTGTGCAATGGTGGTGTTGCAATTAAAAACAATATTAAATCCATCAGATGGTTTAATATAAAGCAAGGGCGATGTGTAAAGCGTTAGTTGTGTATTTTTGGTATATCCGCTAATACCGCCCATAGTGTAAAAGTCCGAGTCTGATACATTATTTAAAAAAGAAACTTCAGAAACCATTGCATAGTTAGAATCGGTTACAGCAGTAAATGCACTGTTAAAAAAACAATTATATCCACCAATACCATTAACACCTGTCCCAACACCTAACATGACACCTGTGTTTCTCGCCGTTACCAGACTGCCACCAAGTATCTGCAAAAAGCATTTAGTGGTGACAACGCTACCGGCCCCCATGGTGTTTGGGGGAATCTGAATAGCCATCGGTATAAACGGCGTTTGCAAACCGACCAACGATACCAATGAAATAGCCGTTGAAACTGTCTGGCTAATTGCTGATTGCACTGTAAAGCTGGTGGTGCTGGTGACAACGATATTATTAAACCAACCTGTTACTAAATTGCTGGTGTTTGTTGCGAATTTAAGGAAACACCCAACGCCCTTATTGCTGATCCGCGCCGCCGCTGAAGAAGGGATATTGTGCGCCACAGACCCAGTGACGGTTATCGTCGTGCCTGATTGTGTTGCAGTCCAAGTGCCAGCCCCCAAAAAAGGCGCAAGCAGCCCGTTTACTGTGCTTATGGGTGGCTTAAACTTACCACCGGCAATATTATTGATTTCCTTCATGACACTAACGCCACCGTCACGCCACTGCCAAAAATTGCTCTAATCTGTTTGACCGATTCAGACAAATAAGTGTGCGTATCGTTTGACGCGCCGGACTCTATGTAAACAAACGCGCCCGTAACCACGTTTCCCGACGTGTCGGTCGTGTCAATGCTGATATTGCCCGTGCCATTAAAAATCAAACGAAACAAAGACGGTACGGAATACCACACGTTAGATGTTAATGTCACAGCCGGGGCTTGATAATCCGTTGCCGCTATTGCTGCACTAACTGCCGTGCCATCCCCCTTAAGCAATCCAGTTATTGTTGTTCCTAACCTGATTGCCGCATTATTCCCAGTGGCTGTTATTGCGCCTGTCAAACCATTTGCAGCCGTTATTGATAATTGGCTAACCAACACGTTTATAGGGGCATAAACGGTGCTTAACGCGCTAATTGCGCTGTTTAATGCTGATGTTGTGGCATAACTGGACAATGACGACACAACAGCATTGATTGCTGCCACAATGGATGCTGCTGTGTTAGTCAAACCGTTTAACAACCCGACAGCGCTAGTGCCGCCCGACTCAAACACCCCAACGCGCCCGCTTAACGCCGCGTCGGCATTTGTCCGATTAGTTGATTCAGTTGCCAGCGCAATGGATGTGGCGGGCGTATAACCAATTTTGGCTATGATTGTGGCGTTTGTTTCATCTCCGGAGTTAGTGCCAGACAGGTTTGGCGCAATGATATTCCCGGTAAATGTGTCGCCCGCTTTATTGGCGGGCGTATAACCAATTTTGGCTATGATTGTGGCGTTTGTTTCATCTCCGGAGTTAGTGCCAGACAGGTTTGGCGCAATGATATTCCCGGTAAATGTGTCGCCCGCTTTATTGGCGGGGGTATAGCCTAATGCTGGCTGCCCACCAAGTCCAGACAATGTGTAATTTGGCACATTCAAATTGCCGCCGCTAAAAGTGGCTGCACCATTATTGCCGTTAGTGGTTAATGCAACAACCCCAGGCGGGCCTTGTTCACCTATTGTTATTGCCGTTATTGGATTTACGCCAACAGTTACCGCAACCGGTTGCGGAATCGAAACATAAACAATAACGGTTTCTTGGGGTTCTATAACATTAGGCATGGGTCACGCCGTCAACAACTGTAACCGTTCCTTGGATAAATCGCGTCACAACGCCACTTGGAAATGTCACCAACAGATCATAAAGGTAAGTGCCTGCTGTAATCGCCGCCGTTTGGGATGCTGTCAATACAAGATTTAACGTGCCATTTGTTGGCGTAGGAATGGTTATTTTTCCGTTTGCCGTGCTAAATTCCAACACGTCCGCACCACTTAGCGTGGCCCTTAGCATCATATCTGCCGTGCAACTTGTTAAATCAATGGGTGTTCCATTACAAAAATCGCTGGATAATGTAATAGGGACATTGTAACTGGCATATTTTTCAATTGCCGGTAAGTTTATGGTCGCTGCTGGCATATTATTTGCCCCTGTTGCGCTTCACATTTTCACGGTAATTCAAAAACGTGCAGCTCGTGCTGACAATCGTGCAACCCAAAGCAATCAGCTGTCCGTTGGTCGTCAAAAAATGCTCAGCCGAATCAATCAGCACCAGCCATCCAGAAGCCAACGCAGTTATTGCCCAGCCAAAAAAACTATCGTGATTCACCACACCACCCCCTGAACCTCAGCAACAGTAGTAGCGGCCATAATGGCAGCCTGCTGAGTTGCGCTATGCTGAAGTTGAGCTGAGATAAACGCCTCCACATCAATACCCACTTGCTGGATTTGGGCGGCAGTATGGGACAACCACCCAGCATCCAATGTTTTGGCCATTGCAGATGTGAAACCGGGCAGCGTCGAACGCAGTACCAGTGCCGTTAAATTCATCTGATCAACCTGTCCGCTCGGATAAATATGAGCAACGCCCAGTGCTGATGAAGGAATGCCATTGATAATGGCATTCGATGCCGCCGCTTCAATGATTAGGCATTTAGCAATCTGGGCCTGTGCTAGTGTCGGCGGCGGGTTCTGTATCAACGCCGCCTCCGCATCGGTGATAGCCGTCACACCAGGGGGCAGCCATTGGTCATAATGTTGAGCGTCGGCTGTATCCAAAAAATAAAGCGCATTATTTGCATCAGTAAAATAAGTCATTAGCTCATCTCCGACCAGTTATTAATTGTTAAAGTTCCAGTTGTCACTAGCTGGTACTTTTGCCCAGGCTGGACAATAAAACTAAATGATGGGAACAGTGATGTCAAAGTCGAATAAGTCGAATACAGTAAATTAACCAAACTGCCCGACGGGCCAGCCTGGGCCGTGGCTGTACCGGCAACGTTATAGCTGAACGTCAACGAAATCATAACTGTCATCGGCTTAGTGCCCGTATTAGTATAAATCGTATTTGCCGACCGACTACCCGTCACAACATTGTAACTTTGGCTTAAACCAATCGCTTGACTCAACTGCGTATACCCGGCTAACGTCGTAGCTAACGCAGCTATCGTCTCGTAACTCTCCAATATGGTCGTCAATGAACTTGACGACACATACCCCGCCAAAGCCTGAGCCACCACCCAGCTCCCATCAAAAGCACACCAATTGTAATTATCGCCAATTAATAATAGTGATTCATCCTTCGCAAGCGTTAAAACATTACCAGACGCACCATTAAAGAAAAAATTACCTGTTTCCGTTTGTAACGTTTGGTTTACGCCGCTATTATTAAAAAAATATAGAGTTGCCCCGCCATTACCAACCGGTGTTGGAACATGGGTTATAGTTGATGCACCGCCCAATTGTACCGCGCTGCCAAATGCGCTGGTTGTCAATGTTGTTCCGGTAGCCGAATTAAGGCATGTTTCCAAATTTCCTACGGTTGTTTGTAATGCGTAGGGATTCAAGGCATTGCTAACAAAATTATTTACAAACGCCGTGCTTGCCCCATTAGTGCTATTGTCGCTAATTGATTTTGTGGGCATTGTAAGCCCATTAAACGCCGTTGTGGCTGCATTGACCGCCGAAGTGATGTAATAAGCCGTGCCGTTGAATATCGCTTCCACAATGGCATTTTCTTGTATTTCACCGCCCACCAACGCCGCACCAGACAGCCCTTTTAGGGCATAAGTTGTGCCACCATTTATGGTGATGGTGCAACTGCCTGTGTTGGTGTGCGCGGCCTTAAAAATTACTTTGGTAAATGTTGTACTTGTTCCCATAGTCGGGTTTAACGCTATGGCTATAGCATTGACTGCCCCCGTGTCATTTGCCGCTCTGACAACATTTTGCTGGTCTGATGCAGGGGAATAAATATTGACCATCATCCCTGCCGTAATATCTAAAGCCGCACCATCACCCACCGCAAAAGCAAAGCCTTTGCCAGTAGATAATCCCGCCGCAACCGTATATGGCGTGGATTCTTGGTTTCTTTGCACGGTCAAAACATCACCGGAACGCGCCGTGCAATAGGCTATCTCAGTGTTTCCGTTTACCGCACTGACCAATGTCAAGCGAAAAAAATACCCAGATGACGGATTGGGAAATAGTGCGCCGTCACCCGTATTAAGGGTTATTGCAGTGGCGGTTGAACTAATGGCAATGGCCAATTTCGAAACCGCATTGTTGGCAAACATTTCAATCATATAATTGCAACCGTATAAGAAAAGTTAAAAGGTAAAGGGCAAACTCCAGAATTTAAGGCTTGTTGCAAAATATAGGCCAATTGCAATATGGTTGCACCGGCCGCCGTGCCGCCATTGTTGCCATAACTTAAATTAGTTTGTGGCGCATAAAGTTTTGACGTGTCCATTGTTATTGTTATGGTTGGAACACCCGAAACAGTGGACATTGTTACGCCAACACCATAAACCGATGCTATAGCAACATCTTGCCCGCTTGTGCCATATAAAAAACGGATAATCCTGCGTTTAAGCCATGGAATATTAAAAACTTGCCCATCGCCTTTGTAAAAGCTCCATGTAATAATTCGTTTGTAAATGTCATCCGTCACTGTTGTTGATTGGCTTTTGCTATTTAAGCCGCCAGCATACGGAACGCCGCCAGCAAAACTGACTGAAGCAAACGGGCCTTTATTTGGCACATAATCGGTTTGCAATGTCGGTCGGATAATCCCATATAACCCAGTAGCCACCCAATCCAATAACGGCCCGCTTAACCCCGTATAAATGGGCAAACCTATATTAGCAAACCAATCCAAATAATCCTGTGCAATGCTGTTATATGCGGCAAATATGCCTTGCATATACGCATCATCCGCATATTGTTGGTAAACATAGGCGGGGATTAGTTTATTGTTCATCCTTGTGTCACCGTTATGCCCGTAGTGGTGGTCGTAAAATAAAGCTCAGGATCGCCATAAATGGCTTGTGTTCCGGTAGCCGGGGCGGTTACAACCCCATTGATTGACACGACAAAAATAAGCCTGTCTATTTGTGTTGACGGAACAATTGACGCAATTGAACTGACAAACAATTCTTGCATTGCCAGCGTGTTTATTGGTGCGCCAATTGGCAATGTATTGATGTAATTTATTAATGCATTGGCAACTAATTGATTAACGGCATTGCCAGCCACCGCATTTACCCCTATGGTGTTCCATGTCAACGCCATAGTTACATTTTGCGCCGATGATGCAATGTACTTCACATTGTAAGTGTTAGACCCGTCAATAACCGATATGATTTTATTTCTTGCCGTGGTCGAAGACCCGACAAGCCAATTTATCATAGGGCCCAACGCATAATAAATGGCGTAAGCAATTTGATATTGGTCAGCGTTCCCGCCTACAATAATTTTCCAATTTCCGCTTGATTGGGCAATAGTTATCAGATAATTGGGAACGCCAATATTTTCAAGCAATGTGGTTAGCATATTGGCAAAACCAGTGGCTTGTACAAGCCCTGCATTTATTACTTGTGTTCGCCATGCATCCGTTGTGGGTGCGCTGGTAGCCGGAGTTACCGCCGCCGGATTGGTGCATGTTATGGCATAGGGGGTCGGTATAGATGTTGTGATGCTTGTCACCGTTCCCGCCCCTGCCGGTGTGGTCGTAAAATATGACGTGGCAACGCAAAACAACGTGATACTGCCGCCGCTTGGAATGATGCCGCCAACAACTACGGCATATTCATTAGTGCCGTCCGACACAGTAAACCCTGAGGGTATCACATAATCTATTGCGCTAGTGCCGCCCGTGGTTGGCGTGGTAAATGTCACCTCTACTGATGCATTGGAAGCAACCGCTTGTGTCACGCCATAAACCTGCGCCAATTGGTTCAGCAAAAATTCATTTGCACCATAAGGGGTCAATGAATTGATCAAATCAACCCGAGCCTGGTCAATACTGATCAATGCGCCTGTGCCAGTGCTTAACAAATCCTCCACGGGGCTGCCGGGCAAATTAGGCGTAAACCCCGGCATTGAAGCGGTTACAATGGCAATCAATGTGCTGTTTAATACGTCCGGCGGGGTGGGTTGCGCCCCCGCTGCGGTCATGGAAATGGGTATGCTCATACAGGTATGGTTGCGCTAATGGTTGCGCCGCTATTGGTTATGATGCTAATGCCATAGCTTGGCGTAGTTAAATTGGGTATTTTTGCGATGATAAGGCTTGCAAAATATTGGGCAAATTGCGATTGCAATTGATTGACATAATAATCTGGAAACATTTGCGTTAAAACGGATGCTTGGGCGGGTATGCCATAATTTGTAAAGAATGGCGATTCCTTTAAATTTAACAACAAGCATTGCATCAACGTTGTTATCCAAACCGCATCATTATTGCCGTTTGCATCAGTTTGCACCATTTGCCATGTTTTGCTGCCGTCTGGGTTGGTTATTCTGCCGTAAGTTCTCAATTGGGCGCTCCTGTGTTGCTACCACCTGTTTGTACGCCACCATGCGTATGGGTGTGTAAATTCGTGCCTTGTCCCGTCACTGTTCCGGTCACTGTCAAATTACCGTTTATGGTAACGCCTGACGATGCCACAATTAATGATGTGCCGCCAATTGACAATGTTATTGTGTTGGGTGATATTTTTATTAAAGCGCCCGTTGCCGAAGCATACAACGTCAATGATTGCGGGTCAAAATCAGCCCAATCAACATTACCAATTGGAAAAAAAACCATGCTGGACAAATTGCCCGGCTCAATCAATCCGTTTGATTGATTGCCAAGCCCGCTAATTATGCCAATTGACACATTAGCGGACATTGCCAATCCTTTGTCGCCCACCTTTATGGGATAACGGATATATTCCGCTCCCGCCAATGGCATTTGAACCTGTGGCAAAGACGACAACCCCGGAGAATTGGGCGGCAATTGAGATTGAAAACTGACCGTGACTATTGCCCCGTCAATTTCAACCACCGAACATGGCAAAATTTCCCCGTTGTTTTGCAATGCCGAGTTAATCTTTTTGTCTATCAATTTGCCCATGCTGTATTGCAACGGCAAACGTTTTGAATAATCAATCATGATGGTTTTACATAAATGCAATCAAGCGTTGTAATCCAATCCAATGCATTTTCGCTTCTGAAATTACCAAAATGCCGAACCCTGATTATTTCAAATATGCCTTTAAAAGTCATGCCAAATTTATTGATTGAATTTTGCTGGGTATACGCCGCCGCCGATGAAACTATGGGCGTGCTATCCAAAACAATCTGGTCAGTAAGACCCAAGTCTCCCCGCATGACACAATAAAGCTGCACCGTGCCGCTTGCCACCCATGCGGGTTGACCAATCAAATCAGTAAAATTTATTTTTTGTTGTTTTTTGTCGTTTGGCGCATCAAAAATAAAAACATCTGTGCCAGCCACAAAAAAATCAATTGCTCCTAGCGTAAGCTGATTTATGTACCGGGCAAACTCACCCAAATTATTGGCATAATGGTGCAAAGGCGCTTTGGCTATGTAAGACCCTTTAACCTTATTGTTTATTGTAAATTTTTGGCTAGGTGTTATTGGGCTGTACGGGTATTTCTGCGGTATTGGGCTATATCCGTATGCCGGGCTTAATGCTTGTACAACCGCATCAACAATTGACGTTCCTTGCTGGCAACTAAAAACTAAATTATCAGGTTTTAATGTGTTTCCCGTGTCCGCCATCACCACAAATGATAGCATCATACCTGTGCCTATCCAGTTGCTGTAACATTGGATAATTGCCCCATGCAACAACAATCCTCGCTGTGCAGGATTAGCTAAAGGCAACCCGCGCTGCATACCGCCCCATAAATCCAATGTCATGCCAACCATGTCATTGGTCGCCATCATGTCTTTGACTGATATGCCATAGATGGTCACGGATGCCGAATTTTCCGCTATCGAATAAAACGATACTGGCGCGTCAAATTCAATGTTAAGTGCCGACATATTTGGGCTATCGTCACTATTAAAACTGGTGTATTGCTTAAATGCGTTTCCGTTTTTGTCGGTTATCAATAAGTTATACGCCCTCATAATGTAATGAATTGCGCCAAATCAGAGCGGTAAATAAGTTGGGTGTTGAAATACCCGGCAGTCATGCTAATGTTTTTTTCAGAAGTGCTACCAATAACAGGCATACAAACAATAAAATTGTTGTATTGGTCATAAATGTTAATGTAATACCTCATGCCAAATATGTTCCACGTCACAATCACATTGTATGCATTGCCATCTAATATGGGCTGAAACTGAAATGCATCATTATTTGGCTGATAAAAATCGTAACTGGTCATATACCCAATAATTTTGTTATGTCGGACAAAGCGGGGCTGACCGCCGTTTTAACATCGCCCCAAATAGAGGGCAATGTTAATTCTTGATTTATGGGGATGCCTTTGGTAATTTTTGACATTAAATTGCCCATTTCATTGCCTGTCGGTTCGGCAATCAATGGCTGTTCAAAATCAAACTGAAATGAATATTGACGTTGTGCTGATTCGCCCTGTGAAATGTCCATTATGGCGGTCAATAAACAACCCGTATAAATATAAGCCGGGGTCATCACCGTAAAAGTTCCGCCGTTTTGAATATGATAATCAAGTGCCAGCTTCAAAGCCGTCAATGTGGGCAATTTGGTAAGCATTGAGCCTGTTTGTTTGGCGGGGCAATGCATCACTAGCGATACGGTCAACGCTTCCCTAATGACGGCATTGGCGGCAATAACTTGGTTTGCAAATGGGTATTTCCCTATGCTGTTGTTCATCAACATAGAGCCGCCTATCAAATCCCAATGGGCAAACAAACTATCAATGTCAGGTATTTGCCCGTTAATAAGATTGAATATCGTTGATGCACCGCCCAATTCTGTCAATGTGATGATAGGCAACAAACCGCCATTGACCGCCGAAGCAATCCCGCCTGTCAATATGACAGGGGATGCTTCAAACCCCATACGCCAAACATTAAGCAATAAATTGGGGCCGCTCATTGGCAAATCCTATTGGTGACAAGACTAACGTCACATGAAGAGTTGTTTTGAATTTTAACCATTGCCTCTTTTACATAGCGAGTGTCTTTTGTGCGGTTATAATCAATGTTTGCGCCCAAATGATAGCCTTTTAACAATTGTTCAGGGGTTGCATCACCTTGTTTTTGTGCGTTTTGGGCAATCTCATCCAGATATTTGATCATGCCCATGACGGATTCTTTAGGGTCGTAAACATTGTTAATGCCAAGGTGCTGGGCTGTCGCTTTTGTAATTTGACCAATTCCCGCCGCTGATGATGTTGGGTTTTTGGCGTTTGGGTTGCCGCCCGATTCATGCAAAATCAAACCGGTCAAAAAATTTTCTGCACCTTCCATTTTGGCAAATGCGCTGTTAGTGGAACTTTTTAACCCTTCTTTTACCCATTCTTTGACATTGCCAACCGACCTAAACAACAAATTGTCAGACAGTTTTTTTCTTGGGCCTAACCCTTTGTCTATTCCTTCCCCAATTGCGCCAAAATGGGAACTTGTCGCGTCTAAAGCTTCAATAATACTTTTTGGTTTTGTAGGCTCAAAATTAAAAATATCGCTTGTTTTTTCAACAAATTCAACAAATCCTTTAACTGAAGCTGTAAATTTTTCAGACGACAAATAATTGCCAAGGTCATGCAATCCGGTTGCCACGCTGGTTATTCCATCTTTAAATTTATCAGACCCAATCAATTGGTTTACGTCATCTTTTAATGCGGTGGTCAGTTTAATCAATTCAGGGCTAAGCTCAATAATCCGTTTCATAAAATTAATTTCAAGCTCATTTCCAGCCATATCAAGCGTTTGGTTTAATCTAGTCCATTCCGTTATTTGTTTGTCGGTAATTTCCAATAATTTTAATTTTGACTCATAATCAGATTGAAAACCGCCAACTTGTTCGGCCGGCATTCTTTCAAGCCGGGTTGCATCTTCCGCTGAAAAAAAATGCCCCCATCCTTGGCTTTCCATGCGTTGCGACAATGCCATTTTCCACTCCGCCCCATATTGGCTTTTGAGCTGGTCAATAAGCGTTTTAAAATTTTGGACTAATGCGCCACCTATTTCGGTGGTTGATTTTCCATACAGCTCTTCTTTTTTCATGCCCGTTGTTTGGGTAAAAAGCTTGTAGGTGTGCTGCAAATCGACCTGCGCTTCTTGTATTTTGCTTAGCAAAGCTTCCGGGTCTGTCACTGGCCTGTACGCATTTTCAAATGCCAGTTTTTGCCCTAAATTTAGCCCCAAACCACGCGCTGTAAATGACTTTTTTTCTAAGTCACTGCTCATTTTCCCAACAGAAAATGTTGCCGCCACGCCTACGCCAAAGGTAAATTTAGCCAGCGTTTTTGTTGCGTCTTTTAACCCATGAACAAAACTGTCCACGGGTTTTTTTAACATATCGGCTCCATGCCCATAAAGGCTTAACGAGCCGCGCAACAATTCTACTGGACCAAATCCGTCATTTCTTCTTGCAAGATTGTTAGTTATTGATGATTGTCGCGGAGAGCCTGTAACTGAAGGCTGAGTTTTTGCGGCTGCATTGACCTGGCCCGTTTGTGGCATAGGCCCGACAAAACCATTATTAGGGTGTGCCGTATAAGACGGCGTTTGCCATGTGCCAATTGATGATTGTCGCGGCGACCCCGTATTAGGCGCGCTTGCATTGGCGTTCGGTTGCGGTGCTTGCCGGTATGTCCACGAAACACCAGGCATGTTGGTTGCTGTGGAGGGAGGGATTGAGGAGGGCTTAGGGGATTCGGTAATTGTTGGGGCTTGCGGGGCGGATAAATTGCCTTGTGCGCCCACTTGTACGGTGACTTTGTGGGATTTTTCAAGCCACGCTTTAAATTTTGAGTCGTCAACCTCGATTTCTACAATCGTTTTAAGCGCCATATTTTTTTAATTCCCGTATCAAAAAACGCTGCCTAAACTCATGGGCCGATTGATAATTAAGGTCAGGGTTAAATTTCTTAAATAATTCCCCTATGCCTTCATCCGCCAGCCAATCAAGATGGTGGCTTATAACATGATCGCCTGATTGGTAAAACTGTCTGCCTCTGTCAATGTCGGCAATGAATCGGTGAATGCCGTACAGCTCAATGATTGCGATTGCCCGCCCCATCGTTCCAATATCGGAAAAATCATAGCCATCCGTTTCGACCCGTACACGGCATAGGCTAAGGTAAAAAAAACAATAGCCCCGTCAATTTCTTGTATGTCGGCTTGTTCTAGCATCCCGCGTTGTATGGCGGTGTAATAAGGGATGGTTTGCCAACCCGCATCACTGGGCATAATGACGTTAGTCAGGCGCCTAATTTCATTCATCAGGCCGTTTTCCACGCCATCCGAACCATCCCATTCATCAAGTGATTTTGCCACTTTCTTAAGCATAAAAGCCGCTATTTTTGGCGCATTTACCAGATTGCCGCCTAGCCGCTCTAATGCTATGCTCATGGGTTCAAAATATTTTTCAAACACCTCATTACTTATGGGTGTTGAATGCACCCATCCGCTTGTATCTTTTATATCAACCGGAATAACAAGGTTAAGCTGTTTGTTTATCATGCGTTCCACATGTCGCTATTGATATAGTAAATGCCTTGGATGGTTATCCGTTGTTCAACGGCTGTGCCGTCTAGTGGCAAATCACCCACCGACACAATAGCACAATTGCTAAATGTGTAATCTTGTAACGCCGATGTGTCGGTAACTACCCTGATTTCGCCTAAGCTGGTGTTTAGTTCGGTTTGCCCGCGATATGCTTGTGCCATGCCGGTCGTTTTTAAAATATCGGCCGTAACCTCAACAATCACATAAGGTTCAGGCGATTGCACCGCGCCGGTGGCGGTCAAAATCAACGATGCCGTTTGCCCCGTAAATCGAATGGCAATTTTTCCTTTACCAAGCTGCGGCGCGGTAATGTTAAGGTTGGTGTTATTCGGGACAACAATGCTGCCCCTTATCTGGTTGATTGTGCCTTGTGCAATTCTTGGGTTTGCCATATTTGCTCCTTATTGTGCGGTGTTGGTGGCGATAACCACGCTAAATGATATGGTCAAGAATCCCGTTTGCGTTGCAAACGTCACCGACAAACCGTTATAAATGCCCTGTGAATAATCGTTAGGATTGGCTTGCGTGTACGTTGTATATGGGATTGCATTGACCACCGGCGCGCCGCCAATCAGCCCAAACGAAACGCCACGATTGACCGTGCGTTGCAATACCGCTGTCAACGTGTTGATACCTTGCTGTGTGTAATAAAGCGGGTTGAGCGTGTTGTTTGACCCGTTAATGATTGCATTGGCAAGGTCAATATGTCCGTTAATATCAAACCAATCAATTGCATACCAGTAATTAAGCTGGTTTCCGTCCGAGTATTCGCCTTTTTTCAATATCACATTCGACAATCCACCCTCAGCGCCGCTTGCCGCATAATTGATATTGTTGGCTTCCATAGCCGCCATATCGATGCTGTTGCTGGGGTAAACAGTACACCCGTATAAAAACGAATAAGCCGCTTGTGGCACACGATGAATCAAAGAAGGCGAATAATTTAGCAAAATAGCCATCAATGCCGCCGCTAATGATTCAGTGCCGGAGGAATTTGGCGAGTTTTTGCACACCACCGCGCTCTTTTTTCCTGTCCAAAGATTAGTTGTGTTGCTGATGTTAAAGTAAAAATACACTTGCCCGTTTGGCGTTGACGTGGCGCTTATCATGCTGGCAAATGCCGTGGCTGCCGCCAAATCGCTTGCCCATTCGTTTGGCAACAAAAACGTGTAAATCAGATTAGGGTTGTTTGCCCTAAATGAATTTAATAATGCTATGCCATCAGAGGGGTTTACGTCGCCCAATTCCAACACATAAATGCCAACTGGGGAGCTTTGGGCGCCTCCCGCTTGCGTAAAATATTCATTAACTTGATTTTGCAACTGCGCTTCATCGGCAATAAGCATTGTGCCGCCAGTTACCAATGTGCCGGGGTTTGACGCATAAGGGTAAGTAAATGTTGATGTGCCGGTTACGGTGCATGGGAACGTACCGTTATAACCCGCTGGCGCTGTTCCACCAGTGACCGTATTGCCGGACAATGTCAGCAATATGTTGGCTTCACTGGACAATAAGCCGTGCGGCGTTGCAGTTGTCACTGTTACCGTGCCACTTGCCCATGTCATTGTGCTGATGGATTTTGATGCTGCCAATAATGCCGCCAATGCCGCCGCATTGGTCAAAAATGCCGAGCCTTGCGCGTTATTGCCCAATACAACGCCAGCCGTTCCGGCGACATACGGGGTTAATGTAGTTGCGCCCACTGACACGACAGCACCGGTTTGTAGTAGCGCACTTGGGGCGGGGGCTTGCTGTACGCTTATGTTGTAATTGACAATATTGCTCATTTGCAAGCCTTAAATGTAAGAAAGCGAAATGACTTGGCCTGTGCCTGGTGTAACCACCAGACCATTTGCAAATGGCATATCAACCAGATAAATGCCTACCGTGGTTGGGATATTAAATATTAGGTTAGCCGCAGCCACGCCGCCGGTTGTCGCCACGTCGCTGACTGTTCCTGCCGCGCTGCCAGCGGTGTTGACAATTAATCTGGCAATCCTGCCTTGCCCGGCTTTGATGACAGTTGCAGCCGTTACGTTTAATGCAGTGCTGGTGCTTGAACCTGTGATTAATGCGCCTTCAGGGGCAACATTTAACGGTGTCATCGCATTGGTTGATGTCAGTTTTGCCACATAGGCGGTCAATTTTGCAACATTCATAAATTTACTCAGCTAAATGATACGGTTGGAATGCACGTTGTTATCAATTGCCGCGCAATCGATTGTGCAACTGTTTGGTAATAATTCACTTCAAAATCAATTGTTTTTTTCATGCCACGAATATTCAACTCTGATTGTGTCCGCACCATATCTTTAACGACCGGACAATTGGTAATGCCAAACTGTTCTTTTAGGCTTTCGTTTAAAACGTAATCTACAAACAATAACGCTTGATCATTACGCAAACCATAAATAACAATTTTTGCCGTTTCTTTTATCAGTTGATAATGGGCGGTGTCGCTATCAATGTATGGGTAGGATTGCCACGCTTCTTGTGAGCCGTCCAAAATGTTCACCACTGCATAAGGGGGTGTTAAATTGGTTGGCACAAGATACGCCGGATAAACAGGCATTATTGCATTAAGCGCCAGCCAAATGGGCAGGCTGTTTGACAATACCTTATCGGTGTTGGCAAGTGCCGCCGCATCGTTAATGATCTGCGTGGACATTGCCGGATACGTTGCGTCACCAAAATAATGGTAAAGCCCTGATTGCCGATAAAATTTTGTCCGTGCCGTAAAACTAAATGTCAAATCATCCATTGCCCCTAAATACATGGTGGTGGATTCAATGTCATTAAACGGTGCTATCTCCACATTGGTGGTAAACACCACATTCTGTACGGCAATTGTTTCGTCTTCGCTTTGCCCTTGGTTGGAATCGTAATGCACCGACCCTTCAACTTGCAGAGACAAAGGCATGTTGGCGGGCGGGATTGCCAACAAACTGGCATTTACCCAAAAAATAAACCCGTCAACCGGCAATATTTGTTGCACATACAAGTTAAACGTGACTGTCTGATTTCCGGACAGTTCGTTTAAGCCCTGCACCAAAGCCGCGCTCATTTGAGAGCCTTGGGTTGCCGCTATTTCTTGGATGCTCACAACCAAGCCCTAAAGAACTTCATATACATGCCGGAGTCAAACAATGGCGTGTTCATGATTCGCTGGTGTTTTTTAAACCGCGAACGGTTCATTAATGCGCTTTTATTTGGCGCTTGTTTTATTTTTCCATTAAATTGCTGGTTTAAAATTTCTTGTTTAAACCGTTCTTGCAATGGCTTGCAAAAAATAGGTTCATTTGTGCCAGATTGAACTTTATCAAGATAAGCTTGACCGATCATATCGGCTAACCCTTCGCTTTCCATCATTTCAACAAAACATTGCATAACACCTTTTCCGCCATTTTTGCTGTTTTGTTTTTCAATCGAATCAGCCGCTTCGCCAGTTGTTTGGTTTTGTGCGTCTTTATTTTTGGCAATAAACCCTTGGCTTAGGTAGCTAACATTTTCTACACCAAGCTTAAACGTCATCATGAAACGCCCCACAAAGTGCCGTAGGTTGCCGCATATTGCAGGTATGTTCTGCCATAGGGCGTTTTTAAGTTTTGCAAATTAGCCAAAGATAAATTTTTCATGACTTCTGGATTTAGCAATGTTTGTCCGGTGATTTCGTCATGTGACTCGCTTATCAAGCCGGGGGCAAAACTGTTTATTTTTAAAGTTGACCGCAAATCACTAAAAAATGTTTGCCCGTAGTTGTCTTGGGCAAAATTTATTAAATGGTCTGCGGCTAAATTGTAAACGCATTGGTCGTAAATAATGCTGCTAATGTTGGCAATATCCAAATTAACCATATCCAATGCTATGTTATATGTCATTGTGACAACATCGCTGTTAGGGCATAGGTACTGCGGCCCTATACCCACAACACATTGGATAAATGATTGATAGTCCGCCAGCGTAGGCATTTATTTCTTTGCCTTTTTTGACACTATCACGCCTTCCGCCAATGTCGGCTTGTCAATTCCTATCTGCTTATCCTCAACCACCGATGTTTTAAAGTCGCCGGTTTTTCCCAATGCCGATTCTTCAAGCTGGTTGTTCATTGCAACTGCCGCCTCAATGCGGATTTTTTTACCCAATTCTTCCAAATATTGGTCATTATGGGTAAACGCCAATTCGATCAAATTAATATTTATTGGCTTGTCAATGCTGTAACAAAGCCCAACAAATTCCTTTGTTGATTTAACTTTGTCGGCACTGATAAACCCGTAAACTTCGTATTGGCTAATGATGTAGCTTATATCTTCCGGCTGAAAATCAATGGGCAATTGTGCCTGTTTTCCAGCCTCAATATTAACGTGTTTGTTTATTGGGTCGCCAAAAACTTTGTAATTAAATATAAAGTTTTGTTTGCTTGTGTTGGCTACAAACAATCTCATAATCAATACGCCATGCTGATTAAAGTAATTGCTTCTGGCCTTAATCCCCAGCCCGGTGTCACACGAATTTCGGAAATGACATTTGTGCCGCCTTGTGACAACGGCGACACGATTTCCATTGGGGCTGACATATCCGACAGCATCAATACGGTCGCCTCCATGCCAGGGGTAAGCGTAGCAAATTCGTTAGTGTTGATTCCTGATCTTATTGGCTTTTTGACCACGGGCGCATTAATAATAATTAAATCAGTGCCGCCCGTTCCTGCGCCAATCAATGTATCATCTAACTCCCATTCAACATCATCGCCAGCCACTTCACCGGCAACCCGTTCGACCATGCCAGCCACGGTGTCTGTTCCTGCGCCTTCGCGTTGAAATTGGGTTAATTGGACAATGCCGCTGTACGTCAATTGGCTTTGTACCCTCTGTGGTGTCAAAATGCGAATTTTTGTTGGCATACCAATATGCATCATTCGGGCTTTCAATGCACCAATTTGTGTCAGCAAAAAAATTGCCATTTGACCGGGGTCATAGGTGCTCACGTTTTGGTTGCCGTTTGAGTCAGGAGGCAATGTGACTGCTGTAGCGCCTGCGGTGTTTGCCAAACCTTCGCCGGTTGACGGGTTCATCCCGTACAACAAAGCGTTTCTCATAATCTGATAAATGCCTTGCCTCATGCCAAGCCGCTGCGCTTCTGGCAATGAATAACCCCAATTGTTTGCCGATTCAATATCGTGATGGTCGTAATCCGCACCCGACCGTATCAAATAGGTGGGTACGTTAATCATTTTGCTGGTTATTGAAACCCCCGGCAAAATGTTAGCCGCATGGGTACTTGCGGTTGACTTTGTTCGGATGTTCATTACCTTGGCATAAACTTGCAACATGCCTTTGCCTAAACGCACCAACGGTTCACAATTGGGCAACATGTTAAATGCACCAGAAGCTTGTTGGTATTGCATGATGATTTCAGGCAATACCATCGAAGGATGTACCTGCGCCCATGAAGGGGTAATATCTGCGCTCATTGTCTGCCCTTAAATTTGAATTAGTGCCACTGTACCGGTTTCGTTCCAGTACAGATTGCCATTGCCGCCAGCCAGCGGGTCGTTGTAAACGATAGTACGGCTGTTGCCGATGTTTAGGCCAATTACATTAATGTTCAGTGTGCCGCCAAACGCATTAAGCTGGCCTTTTGGTGTGATTGTTGGGTTTGCAACCGCCGTGGCAACCGGCACGTAAAAAGTTACGGTTGTGCTGGCTGATACCGCTGCCGCCACTTGCCATGACCCGTTGTAAACCAGCGGCACAAAGCCGGACAAATTTATGTAATCATTGGCAGGGACTGTAACCGCTGATGCCAATGTTAATGTGACAAGGCCGGTAGTGGTGCTTACAGTTGCCGACGACACCGACACCGCTGCGGTTGCCGTTTCTGCTGCAATCAATTGTTGACCCACAAAATCCCAGCCAGCCGCCACTTCTAATGCGCCGCCCGCTTGTGTGCCAACTAATGTTGCTGCAAATGCAGGATCACATTTAACGGGAATTTTTGCCAAAGAACCCAAACGATAAAAGTTAGCGGTTTGTCCGGGCTGCCCGCTTGGCACAGGGGATTGAGGTGTCGTCAACCAACTATGGGCTTGGTTTGCCACTGCAAAACCATTGATTGACCCAACGCCATTTGTCGAAGAGGTAGTAGCCCGTGTGATCTGGTTTCCGCGCGGGTCTGATTTTATTGTTTCGGTGACTGCCACGCCGCCCCACATGGGGTATGTTTCGTTAGCACCAATAAAACCATTGGCTAACTGATACCGCACCGCCGATTCTTGCAGCGCCATACCTTGCACATAGCCGTCTGATAATACGCTAAACCCACCAGCGGCATTGGTGGGTAGCATTGGATTTAATGTAATGCTCATTTATTTATCCTTGCAAAAGAAACTTTATGGGACGGAGCTTTAAACTGGTTCATCCACGCTGATGGACTACCTTTGAACGTGCTGATTTCGCCACCGCCGCGTAATTTTTGGACGTTTTCAATAAGCCCATCGCCTTCGTAATAAGCGGGGTTTTGTGCCACTGCGGTTGCATCGGCATAAATTGCCCGTTCGGCTATGCCAAAGGTGGCTTCATCCATAATTTTGCCTAAATCAATCCCTTTCCAGTCATTTGAATGTTTCTTAAACATTTCAACAACCCGTTTGCGGTAAGACAATGGCCTTTCGCCCATCATAGGGGCGGGGGCTTTAGTGCCAAACGCATGGGCCACCGAGTCCGCACGGGCTTGCGCTTCGCTAAGCTGGTTAAGTTCAGCATCGTTAAGGATGACGGGCAGGCGTGCTTCAATGGCTGCAATTTTTGATTTCAACAATTTATTTTCTTTTGCCAAAGAATCCGCCACAATTTTGGCTTCTTCTTCTTTTTTTTCTTTGTCTGATTTTTCGTCGTCATCATCGTCAGCAAATTTAGTTTTGCTGTCGTCGCTATGACAATCATCGTCGTCAATTTGCGCTTTGTTGCGCTCCATATCTTCGGCATTGTCAATTGCCTTTTCAGGGTCGCCTAAACTTGCGGCGGCTTCTTCATGCCCGCTGGCTTCTTTCTTTTCAGCACTTTCAAGTGCCGTCAAGCGCGTCATAATTTGCTCCATCATGCCTAAAATGGCTTTTTCGCCCGCCGACATTTCTGGGGCTGTTTCTTCTGGTATTTTGTCCATTGAGTCTGTTCTCACCGTTTTTTGAGTTGATACGCCCAAAGGTTCGCCGCCTTTATCCCAAACGCCATGCAAACAAATGGCTAAATGGTCGATATGCGAGGCTTCGCCTTCGATTAAAATTTTATCTAACCTATCATTGTTTTTTATTTTGTTCAAGCTGCTATCTGACAAGATTACCCCGGGGCTAGTGGACAATTGGGTTTCCTGCATTTCTTTTGCCGCAGTTTCGTCATAAATCCGTGCAATACCCCACACCTCATTACCCAGCTTATAGGCAAACATAATGCTGCCTATATTGCGCTTGCCATACTCTTCTGAGCTTAATAATTCGGTTTTGTTGTCAGGATGAAACCAGATCACCGGTAGCCCCGCGCACCGCTCCATAAACTTAGGGTTTAAATATTCTTCAGGTGGCCTGTAAACGTATTCGTCCAGTTTGTCACGATACGCCACGCCTGTTCCGGTGATACGCAAGGCAAACAGCCACATGTTTTCGCATTTTTGCGGCGATTCTATTTCACCGGCGGCTATTTGTTTGGCTATATCAAGTTCGTTCATTTTCGACTTTTTCTCTTCCGGCGGCGGTCAATAAATGTTCTGGCAGGTCTTTTAACTTGTAAATGTATTTGCGGTAATAGCATTTGCAATTTGGCAATTCACCAGGCTGTTCGTGTTTGGTTTTTTTTGCCCATCCGTTTTGGGTTGCCCAATTGTCCGGCAATAAAAAAACCGTGCCTTGCAAATCATGTTCTTTATGGACTTCACGGTAATTGTAATCTGGCTCTCTAAAATTGCTGTGCCATATTCCTGCTATTGCGCCGGATTCTTTGGCTATGATTGTCGCAACCTTGCGTTCAAGCTTCCTTTTTTGGTCAGTTATCACATTATTTTCTTTTTTGGTCAAATCGACCATGGGCTTGACTATGTATGACGTGACTTGCCGCTGGTCAACTATTGTCGGGTCACTGGATGCCCAGCCGATAAACCGCCGTTGTACGTCGGCTTCTGCCGTTTGCCTATGCAAATTGATAATATCGTCAGCGGCTCTTATAGTGTCGTTTAGCTCTTGCGCCAGTTTGTATTTGATTCGGTCAATGTTTTGTTGTCCTGCATGGGGGGCTATTTTTTTGATCGCGCCGTGTTGTGTTGCCCGCTGATAGCTTGCGGTCAACCGCTCAGCCGCTTTTTTGGTTGGCGGGTAATCGCGCCGCAAGGCCAGCAATATCCACCATGCCCAGTCGTGCCTAGCTTTGTCATAGCCCTGTGCCATGATGTCAGCCACGGCATTGCGTACTAATGCCTTAAAGCTTAAGCGCATTTAATACACATTGTCAGTGCTTTGTTCTATCGGCTCAGGTGGCACATAGGCCGCCAAAGCCTCTTCGTCAATTTCTAATTTGTTTGGAAACGTGATTTTTAGCTCATTGATGTTGTCTGCCACCCATGCAATCAAGGCCGCACGGTTTACCGGGTCTAGCATCGGGGCCATTTTGTCCAATACGATTTCCGAACCTTTTAATCTAATTTCTTCTGCTTTTAACCGGGTTTCTTCCCGTTCCTCTATCAAATCAGGCCATTTTGCTTCAAACGAGTTTGACCATTTGTAAAATGCCGCGTCAAATGTCATGCCGCCGTAATCGTTCTGAAATTTTTGCACAATGTTGTCGTAAAATTCTGGTGTCCATGCCAATCTCATGCATATTTTGTCCATAAATGCGTACAACCCATTCATTGATTCTCTGACTGTGTCGATATAACGCATTTCTTTTTTAGCATCCTCGCCGCCTTCGTTTAGGCCCTTTGCAAAACTATCACCCGTCAACATGCTGGCTGGCACGTCTGCCGCAAGGGCTATGTTTTCGATGATGTTGTTTCTGCTAACCGTCATCGGCTCTGATATTTGCGTCAGATTGATTGACTCGACCGACTCATCTAAATCCAGGCTAAACACGTTTCCTGACCGTGCATTTTTAAGCAGTTGCCGCTTAACATCCGCCGCTTTTTGCATTAGCTTGTCAACGATGCTACTTGGCTGGCGCATTTTTGCCACCAACAATCCGGCTTTTTCTTGCACCAAATCGTCCGTAATCATTGACTGTATAAAAGACTTTAGCGGGTATAGCGCTCGCTGGTATTTAGATCTTCCGACATAGCCATAGCTCGACCCCGTATAGCTAATGTAAATTGGCTGTTCGTTCATGATTACACAGCACCGCGACGGGTGTATTTTTACACCTGCCACTGTCACGCCAACCGGCCGCTGAAAGTTTTTTGATAGCGGGTTTTGTTCCAGCACCAAAGAGCCGGCAGTGTTTAACGGGTCAAATTCGTGGAAAATTGGCACTAATTTGTGCAGTTCATCGGGTGGGATAACGTCGGATTTTTCGTAGTCATTTTGTGTTATTGGGTTTATAGCGTCCACGTCATACGACAATGTTGCCGCGCCATAAATTCCCGCTAGTCGTGCCGTGTTCTTAATGTGCGTGTCAGCGTTCATTAATTTCCACATTTTTTCAAATGCTTCAGCCACCGAATTTTCCGGCGAATCCTGTATTGTGATCTCGCGCGGTTTGGACATTGCAATGTCCAGTGGGGTGTCTATCAGCCGTTTGCCCAGCGGGTGATATTCGTAAATTGTTTTGCAAATTTGATAGCTTGGTTCACTTCCCGGCTCAATGTTATCTGCCAACAGCATTTGTTGCAGTGGCGTTTCCATGCCGCCGTTATCGTTTATGTCAATATAGCTCATTAAAAACCTTTAGAATCGCCTAGGCCAATAGCCACGGCATAGCAAAAACAATCCAACAAATCATCCGCACGTTTATATGCCTCTTTGTCGCCCGGTCTAAATCCCGCTATTTGTGATAAAAGATGGTTGCGGCTAGCCCCTTTGTATGTCACTAGCCTGTCATGTGCTGTTTGGCATAGCTTGACCATGCCGCGATAGACATAACCCGATACGCTGATCGCCCGCTCGTCTTTACCGACCGATGTCAGTTTGCTGTCAATTGCATTTGCAGCCCAGCCGCGGCGGTGCGCTTGTTGGATCAAAATCATACCGCTGGCCTTGTCTTCAATAAACGCCCCGGCACTACCCAACCTTGCCCGGTACATAACCGCCATGGATTCAAGATTCTCATAAACCGTTGGTAGCCACGTTTCCAACAATGCCCCCTCAATTTGCACAATATCCCAATCTAAAATTACCAGCGGATGCCCGTAATATTTGCTGATTGCACAATAAATGACCGCTGTGCCGTCATGCTCTTTGCCCGTTTTTGTTGCCGAGTCAATGACCGCGTAAACGTAATCTACCGGGTTATCAATACTGACCGCCGTCCCATCAACCAGCATATTGCCTGTGTCAAAAAACGCACAGCCTGACCAATCGACAAATTCCGCCAAATATTCTTGGCGGTAAACCATTGGGTGATTGTCCGCCTCCAGTTTTGCCAACTCTTCTGCCGGCAAATAGGGATTTGAGTGGCTTGGCGCATGATACTCAGACCAGCCAAACTCTTTTTGTGTGCAAATCCTATAAAACCAATTATCCTCATCAATCCCGTTCGGTGTGCTAAAAACCGTGGCACGGCCTTTAAAATCCAGTAGCGTTGGCTTAATGGCTTTGTCCCAAATATTTTCCATCGTGCTGTTTTTTGCAAAGGCGGCCTCATCGATGATTGCATGATGATATTTCCGTGACCGCCCCGCCTGCTCATTTTCCAACGACCAAAAATCAATCCGCCCGCCGCTGATAGTGCGTATTACGCCGTCAGTTTTGTTTGACCGTGATTTTATTGGCGCTAGCGTGTCAATGATTTGCTCGTATGCCTCGCTCATGATTTTATATGACGGGGCAAACCAGCCGATTGACCTGCCCTTGGCTGCGCCATCACATGCCAAAATTTTGCCGTAGTCCGTTTTGCCCCACCGCCGCCCGCACCGCACGACACTAAAACGACCGCGTGACTGCCACGCCTCAATCTGTCCTTTGTGCATCGTCGGGATTGTCAGCGTCGGCATTAGTCCGTGTTATCCGGCAACCCGCCTACGATTACAAGCGTTGTGTCTGAGCTAGTGTCAGACAATAGCTCTTTGCGCGTCCGCTCCAGTCGGTCAATGCGGTCGCTGTAACGCAAGATCAGCGCGTCCCAATCCGTACGCCGATGCTTTTTTTTAATCCCCGCGTCCGACTCCTCGATCTCTTCCAGCCGCAAATCATCCACGGATTCCGCCGCGCCTTTGACTGCGCGTGCAAGATAAACACGGGCCAGCTCAATCTCTTTGTCTACCGTGCCTAAAGCTGCTTTAGCTTTGTCGGCAATCTCTTTGTCATCGTCATTATAAAATTTACTGTACATAGTGCCCGGGGTTTTATGATGTGCTACGCCTCGTTTGCGCGTGCCGCCATGCCACTTGCAGACTGTGCGTGTCGGGTCGGTGACTCTAAAACCGCACCGCTCACCCGTGTGTTTTGCCGTGGCGGTGCAATACGGGTTTTTGGACAGTTTTTTCTTTTTTTTCTTTTTTTTCTTTTTTTTTGCGGCTATCAGATTGCCGTCGGCATCGTAAATTGACCCGTCAAATTCTTTTTGGTTAATCTCAATTTTTTTGCGCTTAACGACGCCTTTTGCTGCTGTCACTGCTAAATCTCTATCCACTCCGCGTTTATGTAAACGCTTAGCCCTGCGGGTGTGCCCGTCCATTCCCCCGCCAAATTGACCGCCAAAAATTCTGACGCGCCCCGCAAAACCAGCGGCTGGCCTTTATGCCCGTTTAAGTCAATCAGCCAGGGCGTTTGCGGATAGCCTGTCGCTGTGGCGG
>Ga0208871_1000131_pt1 | contig 27904 bp, 33 predicted proteins | sample CryBogCBE19Jun07_FD_184592 | JGI IMG/M metagenome (GOLD analysis project Ga0208871, IMG submission 184592) | Freshwater microbial communities from Crystal Bog, Wisconsin, USA - CBE19Jun07 (SPAdes) | ecosystem: Environmental > Aquatic > Freshwater > Bog lake | place: Crystal Bog, Wisconsin, USA...
CGAATGTATTCCATTGCCATTAAAAGTCGGGGATCGTATCTCCCTTTTCCTTCATGCGCGAATTGTGACAGTTTCGACATTATGTTAAATAGACTAAAGGGATATATCCCACACCGTACCCCATGCCCTATACCCCACCCCATGCGGTAACGCTGCTATGACCTACGCGGTAACGCCATGCCCCACCCCATGCCCTATGCCCATGCCCTATTCCATGCACTATGCTGGCACACACCATACGCCATGCCCTACGCATACGCCATGCCCTATGCTGGCACACACCATACGCCATGCCCTATACCCCGCGCCATGCCATCTGCATTGATCGTGGATTGTGACAGTTTCGACATTATGTTAAATAGAATGTCAAAAAAGACCATGGGACTCCGGATCAACCGAGGAAAACCGGCAAACCGTTGCTGAAAAATGGGAGGGCTATGGCTATGAACAATACACCCACTCACGTTGCTAACTCACGTTGATAGGCATACTCACGTTGCTAACTCACGTTGCTCACTTTCCCAAAAATTTTGCCCACCCTGTTTTTTTCATATCCTATGTGGCTTATACTGTATAGGAAGATTTCTAAAAAAAATCGCCACCTATATTTGGAAAAATGTTTCTTTTCAATGGGTTAGGTTGGTAGTGGGAGAATTCCCACATCGTACAAACTAGATGAGGAATGTTATGCAAGTGCCTGATAACTATAATGAAAACGACCTTAACATCATTATCAGAACGGTGTCTAAGATGAGGTATCCTGAAGGGGTGGTGACTTCTGGGGATTGGTATAGGATTGGAGAGACAGAGGTTATTGATGTAGAGAAGATTGATAGGAAGTATGGGTTCTTGATTGCTTTGCATGAGTTGGTGGAGATGGAGCTTTGCCGTCATGCAGGAGTGACTCAAAAGATGGTGGATGAGTTTGATTTTGGGTTTGAGGGGGAAGACCCCGGTTCGGATTTGAAAGCGCCTTATCATCAACAACATTTTGTGGCGACTATTGTGGAAAGAATTGTAGCGGAGGCTTTGGGTTTTGATTGGGAAGTCTATTGTCAAGAGACGGGGTTGAAGAATATACTTATGGAAAAGGAGGGTTTATGAAACAGCCAAAGAACCACAGTGAGTTAGCCATTTGCCCCAAGGAGTTTAGGCATACTCCAGATATGACAGGTTATTATACTTTTGATATAGCTATTCAGAAGGGTCACAACAAGGATATGGCAGCGAAATTGGAAGACCATCTTATGTCCGATCTGGTTTATCAGAAGAACACGGCTTATAACCATACGTCTAATGATTAGGTTAATAAAATGACAGGAGAAGAATATGTTTCAGATGAGGTCAGCAAAGAAGCACCAAAAGGAAAAACCGGAAGACCTAAAGGCTCTAAAAACGGAACAGGTCTCCCCGGTAAAAAAGGCGGCAAAAAACTTGACCGCCGTACGGATCGCTCCAACCGCGCCGATATTTTCAAAAAAGTTATCGCCAAAAAAGCCAAAAAAGCTGACCGCACCGAAGAAGAAATCATTAAAGATAAAGAACGTATTCGCCTGATTAAGGAAAAACAAGGCGCAGCCCTCGCAGCAGCGACACAAGTAAGAGGTGAAAAGAATAGGGAATTGGCATATAAGGCTTATAGCTTTATGGCATCTGAATTGATACCACTTAAAGATGCTTGCGTTATGGCAGGGATTCCATATTCAATTATTTCACACACCACCTGCCATGACCCTGAACTAAAAGCCTTTAGCAGAACCCAGAGGGAGCAGTATCTTATTGGGCGGGTGGATCAGTTACAAGAAATTGCCATGACTACCCCTGACGTTCAACGGGCAAGGCTTTTATGCGACAACATCAAATGGGAAATTTCCCGTATGTTGCCAAACCAATATGGGGATCGTGTGACGCTTACAGGAGACTCAGAAAATCCTGTGATCTTGCAACATAAGATTACCGCAGAAGAATTAGAGCGAAAGATTCGCGGTGAAATAATTGATGTGACTCCATTAAAACTGGTTAAATGAAACATCTCGATTTGTCTTTGCCAGAAGTTATTAAATGGTGGAGTTCCATAGACACAGTAGACGGTAATATTGACCTTGCGGGAGTAAGGGCTTTATGCAAGCTGGACAGGTATTATCTTTTGGTGCGGGTCTGCAACCGAGTGGATATGCTTCATCCGTGGATTTACGCCCGTTGCCGTGAAGTTGAAAAAGCCCCCGATAACTTTTTAGATTTATGGGCTCGAGAACATTTTAAGAGTTCAATAATTACTTTTGGTGGCACAATACAAAAGATTCTCAACAACCCTGAAATCACCATAGGAATCTTTAGCCATGTCAACACAATCGCCACCGACTTCTTACGCCAAATCAAACTTGAACTTGAAAACAACCAGCTCCTCAAAGCCGCTTTCCCCGACATCCTCTACGACAACCCGTCCAAGCAATCCCCCAGATGGTCGGTTGAAGGAGGCATTATTGTCAAACGAACTTCAAACCCCAAAGAAGCCACCGTTGAAGCATCAGGACTTGTGGATGGACAGCCTATCGGCAAGCATTTCCAACTCCGTATCTATGATGACATCGTTACAGATAAGTCTGTGGCAACACCAGATCAAGTCTCTAAAACTACTGATGCCTTTTCTCTTTCACAATCGCTAGGCGTTGTGGGAGGGCAACAATGGATTATAGGTACAAGATATAATTTCGCGGACACATATGAATGGCTCTTAGAAAGGGGAGCCGTTAAACCTCGAATTTACGCTGCAACGCATAACGGATTAAAAGACGGTATTCCTGTTTACTTCCCGCAAGAAGAATGGGAAAAAAGGTTACGCAACAACACCGACAACGACATCGCTTGTCAATATATGCAAAACCCTTTGTCAGGGAAACAGCATATGTTTGACATTACGCAGTTGCAAATATTTGAAGTTCGTCCTGAAACCCTTGCGGTTTACATTACTGTTGATCCCGCACGATCTAAGAAAAAAGGGTCTGCCAATACCGCCATGCTGGTCATTGGGGTGGATTACGCTTTAAACAAATACCTCTTGGACGGCTACGATCATAAGATGGATTTGAAAGAGCGGTGGGAATCTTTGGCTATGCTCTATATGAAATGGGCGCAAGCACCTGGCGTTCAATCGGTGAGGGTCGGTTACGAGTCTTTCGGGGCGCAAGCGGATATGGATTACTTTCAAGAACAGATGAGACTTCCCGGGCGACCTTCTTTTGATATTACCGAACTTCAATGGCCTAGAGATGGGGAAGGTTCTAAAACAGATCGCGTACAACGGCTTGTGCCTGATATGAAAACAGGAAAAATCTTTGTTCCTTATCCCACAAACGTCAACAAACTGACCGCTAACCAAGTCAGGATGATGGAATCAGGCTACGACTTTCGGGTGGCAAAACAAATCAGAAGGACAGACGAAAACGGAGTCCCCTACGATCTTGTGGAACATTTGCGTATGCAGTTGCATTTCTTCCCTTATGGTGGCTTAAAAGATGTTGTAGATGCTTTGTCCAGAATCTATGATATGGAACCCCGATCACCATTGTTGTCCGGTTTGCGTTATGCCGAACCTGCCATTTGCTGAGGATCAGTTATGAACATTGTTACAGAATCCCGTTACGGCAAAATAATCGTCAACACCAATGATAAATATGTTGGAAGAAGCCTGATTAAATACGGTGAGTTTAGCGAATCGGAATGTAAGTTGTTCCGACAAATCATCCAACCCAATGATGTGGTCATAGATGTTGGAGCGAACTACGGGGCGCATACCATCTTCTTTGCCTCCATTGCCCGTCATGTATTTGCCTTTGAGCCACAAAAGCAAGTTTTTAATTGTTTGTGCGGAACTTTGGCTTTAAACGAGATTGATAATGTGGAAGCCTTTAGAGTACCTGTGGGGACGGGGGAAAAGGTCTTTTATAAAGAACTCGACTTTTCCGTGGAAAATAATATGGGCGCTTATTCTTTTGTGGATATGGTGGAAGGTGAGGAAATACCTTCGTTCCCATTGACCATTGATTGCGATTTCCTCAAGGTTGATGTTGAGGGCATGGAACTTCAGGTCTTAAAAGGGGCTGAAGAAATGATAAGACGGTGCAAACCCGTTCTTTTTGTGGAAAACGACAGACCCGCCAAGTCAGACGAATTGATTGGCTTTATTGAGAGTTTGGGCTATAACGCCTATTGGTTTATCACCCCTTTATTCAATCCTGACAACTTTTTACAGGACAAAGAAGATATATTTACAGATCTATTTTCCATCAATATGGTCTGTGTAGATGGTATTTTAAGGGGTATGATCCCTGCAAAAGAAGGAAAATGGGAAGAACATTTATTTTCTTTCAGATAAAAAGTATAATGCGTTCAGACACTTACTTTTTCCCTGATTTGGGAGACGATGATGAACAGGCTAGACCAGTTAAACAACCTTGGCAACAAGGTGACTACCCGCAACATCTCTTGGATGGATTTGGCGATTCGCGCTTGGGGGTCAGAGTTTCGCATCCCCGATCACAACATCTACAACTTTTCCAATGGACGACATTTCGATTCAACCGACAACAGTAGCAATGGTATTTACGGTTCTGGTACATTTTAGGAGGCATTATGACCGCAATGGAAATTTATAACGAATATATTGGCACTGACCACGCAACGGCTGTAAACCAAGTCTATGCCATAGCTTATGCCCAAGGACTAGCAGACGCTGCCGTTCCTTCAACACCTGCCGTTCCTTCAACACCTGCTGCCCCTTCCGTATGAGTGACATTCAAACAGTTGAAGTAACTTCGTTTGATGATGAATCCGTGGAAATGGAGCATAAGGCTAAAGAAATCGCCCAAGCCCTGACAACAGCCTACCCCAACCACCCTTGGGCAATCGGTTGGGCTCCCGGAATGACTTTGGTTGTAAAGCATTTGGGCGGAGATGCCAGATGGGGCTATACTATAGATGCGGCTAAATCTTTTTCGGCTTCCGACCTTAAAAAGTCCGCTGTCACGGCAGGAGGAGAACTGTTAGAGCGCATGGGTATGGCTAGAGGGGCTTGGAATGGTGAAGAATTTGCCATGAAATACGAAGGGGCTACGCAATAAAGTGGACCCGCGAGACGAAGGGAAGGGTTGGTACGGAATTGACCTTGATGGAACCTTAGCCCATCAAGATGACGGACCCCACGATGACGACTATGTGGGAGAACCCATACCAGAAATGGTAACAAGGGTTAAAAAGTGGCTTAAAGAAGGAAAAGAAATTAAGATTTTTACCGCCAGATACCCAAAAGGATTGGTGGCAATTCGCAGATGGTGTGCGGAGCATTTAGGGCAGCAGCTTGAGATTACGAACAAAAAAGATAAGAACTGTATTTGCATTTATGATGACCGTGCAGTTCAAGTGGTTCATAACAAAGGTGAATTAGTTTAGGAGAGGTTATGAAAAGAGATTTTGTTCAATTAGAACCTGATGACGGCTCTATTGGAAAATGGAAAAAGCCTAAAGAGCCAAAGGTTATTATCATTCCTCCAGCAGACCCCAAAAAATTGGAACGAGTCAAAGAGCTTGACAGAAGCCGTGTCAGTGGGAAAAATCCCAATGGCGATAACAAAGGTAACATTCCCCAGAAATGGGAGAAAAAGTAAAATGGACAATCTTCCGCCTCTTGTAGTCGCAAGAGACTTAGACCCAAACTCCCCGACCAGCTATCGGGAAGATGGGTCATTAAAAGGTGAAGGGTATCTTGGGGCTTTGCCAACCGCTTCTGGCAACATGATGTCAGAACTTAGTATCGGGGTTAATTTGGGCGGTAAAGACGTGACTATTCCTAGTATTGTCCCTACTTTAACTGCTGATGAAATAAAATATTTGCAAATGGGTAATCATCCCACACCGGAAATCATACAAAAAGCAATAGAATTTGCCAAAAATCGGTTGAACACAAACCAAAGCGTATTCGCAGGGAATAACGGAGTAGATAAGGGTCAGTTCGGACCCACTTGGGAACAGCTTTTCGGGAGATGATAATGAACGGACTAGACCAACCAGATGCCGTTGACGCTTGGAAAAATCGCCAAGTAACCCAATCGGAAGAACAATTACGCGCTAATCGTGCCGTGGGTGTAAACGCAGGTGAGCTTGGTACTCCGTGGTCAAAAACTTTTGGACAACCTCAAGTCCAAGGTCAACCACCCGCCCCCCCTCAAGCTGCACCTCCTGCACCACCGCAAGCCGCACCGCCTGCACCACTGCAAGCTGCGCCACCGACACAACCCCCGCAAATGCCTATGGCACAAGCACCTAACGCTCCACAAATAAGGAGATAATCATGCCTACACCACAAGAACTTGCTATACAACAACGTGCAGCCGATCAAAATCTGGGAATGCAAGGTAAAGGCAATCCACAAATACAAGCAACATCCGGACCAACATTCGGAAATGCGCAGCAGATTGCCAATCAAAACCGTCTGCAACAAGCAGAACAACAATCAAAACAACGGCAAGCAAGTATGATGCAGGGTCGTAATGCCGGAGAATTAGGCGGAAATTGGAACCAGACTTTCGGAACCCAGAAAGTAGGTGGTATTCAAAACCCTAATCCATCATGGAACCAACCCGCCCCAACAGCAGCTACGGGTGTAAATGGAACTAACCCACTAGTCCTATGAGTACTAGCCAAAGTTCAACAACACCCAACGCTATTCCTTAACCTATACCGAAACCCTAAATGGTTCCTGATAAAAAAAATACCGCTCCTACGGCTCAGACCCAAGAAGGCTCTGACACCGAAGGCAATGAAAACTGGCTAGAACGGGCTAGAGGGGCGTATCAGACTTCTGAAACATACCTTGACTCTAATTGTCGCAAGGTGTGGGATGATTCTTTGCGGGCGTTTAATAATCAGCATCCTGGTGATTCAAAATACAACAACCCACAATACGAAAAGCGTTCTCACCTGTACCGACCTAAAATTCGTTCCATTATCAGAAAAAACGAAGCGGCTGCGGCAACCGCTTTCTTTTCAAATATGGACACCACATCCGTTGAAGCGGAGAACCCTTCCGATAAAGTCTCTGTTGCCTCTGCGGAGATAATGAAGTCTTTGCTTCAATATCGTCTGACCAAAAGCGTTAAATGGTATCACACGGTTTTGGGAGGTTTTCAGGATGCCCAGACTTTAGGGGCGGTATGCGCCCATATCTATTGGGAATACAAACAAGAACCTGTTGAAATAGAAATTGATGTAGTAGTTGTTGAAAAACCAGAGGATGCGGGAGAATACCCAGAGCAGACAGATTTGCCTGAAGGGTCTTTCACTGTTGAAGAAGAAGGTCTTGAGAAAGAAGGTCTTGCTGATGAAATGCCTATTCCTTCTGCAATGCAACAATCCCCACAGATGCAAGCACCGCCCACGGGTATGCCACCGGGGATGCCACAAGGTCAACCAAATCAACCGGGGATGCCACCTCCACCACCAGAGCCTTCGCCTCCAATACCAGAATTCAGGGCATTGGTGGACAAGCCTGTTGTGGATATAATTCCCATTGAAAACATACGCATAGACCCTTCTGCGGCATGGGACGACCCTATCAATACCAGTCCTTATGTTATCCACCTGATTCCCATGTATTTTATGGATGTAAAAGCCAAGATGAAATCTGGCGAGTGGAAAAGATTAGGGGATGGTTCTATCAGGTCTTCAGGAGCTACTAAATACGACTCCACAAGGTCAGCAAGACAAAATGAGAAATCAGACCCTTACGATTCTGATGGTAAGGAGTTGATGGATTATGAAATCGTTTGGGTACAAAGGCATATTCACCGTGTAGATGATGAGGACATGGAATTCTACACAATGGGTACGGACTATATGCTGACTAACCCCCGTCCCTTGAAAGAATCCGTATTTCATGGGCGCAGACCTTATGTATTTGGAAACTGCGTTCTTGAAACACATAAAGTTTACCCTTCCAGTATTCCTCAGTTGGGTCGCGGGTTAGCAGACGAAGCCAACGAAATCGCCAACCAACGCATTGATAATGTTAAGTTTGTTCTGAACAAGAAATGGTTTGTTAAAGCTGGTTCTCAGGCGGATATATCAGGTCTGATTAGGAATGTTCCCGGTGGTGTCGTGATGATGACCGACCCTGCCAATGATGTTCGTGAGATTACTTGGCCCGATGTTACTCAAAGTGCCTATGAAGAATCTTCTCGTATAGACAATGACTTGGCAGAATTGCTTGGAAACTTCAATGCGGCTCAGGTCATGGCGGATAAAGGCATAAATGGTCCTGCCAGAAATATGCAGATGTTGTCACAGTCAGCAGGGACTTTGGTTGAGTATCTATTAAGGACTTATGTAGAAACATTCGTACAGCCTGTTTTGAGACAGTTAATGTGGCTGGAACAAGAATATGAAACCGACCAGACGATTCTTCAGTTGGCAGGCGCAAAGTCTAAAATGTTCAAGGAATACGGTTTGGGAGAAGTTTCAGATGAACTTCTAAACCGTGAGTTAGTGCTTAATGTCAATGTTGGTATGGGCGCAACAGACCCTAACATGAAGTTGCAAAAATTCGTGTCCGCCATGACCCAATACACCCAAATGTTAAAACTAGGTATTCCGGGGCTTGATATGAAAGAAGTTGGCAAAGAAATCTTTGGTCACTTAGGTTATCAAGACGGGTCAAGATTCTTTACCTCCGACAATCCTCAATTGGCTTTGTTGCAACAACAAAACTTAATGCTTAACAAACAGATGCAAGAAATGCAGAAGAAGTTAAAAGACAAAGCCGATGTAACGCAAGCCCGTATTGCAACTAATCAGGCTACCAACGAAGCCAAGATTCAAGGGATTCAAATTCAAGAAGATAATGCAAACTTGAGAGAGTCTTTGAAGCATAAGATGGCTTTAAGGGAATCAGACCAATCCAAGATGCACGATATTGGCATGAAGCATATTGATAATGAATCCCAGAACCTAAGAGACACCCTTGGTCATAAAGTTGCCATGAGAGAAGCCGACCAAAGCAGAGCGCATCAGATTGGTATGCAACACCTGACTAATTCTATGCAAGGGGCGCAAAAAGGACAGGATTTACAAAACCAGATTGCTATACAACAAGCTAAACCTATGGAACCTAAATGACAGACGAAAATGAGTTAATCATACGCAGAGCCGTATTTGGAGAACAAGTCCATCAATTCTTGAACTCTGATATTGGCAAGTATATGATAACTAGAGCAAAATACGAATTAGAAGAAGGTTTAAGGGCTTTACGCGCTGTAGACCCTACAGATTCAAAAGCAGTTATGAGGTTTCAGAACAAAGTATGGGTAGCTGAAAGTGTCCAGAATTGGCTTACTGATGCAGTTCAAGACGGGCTTTCAGCAATGGGTATTTTAGAAGAACGGGAGGAAGAATGAGCGAAGAAAACGAACAAATCAATGAAGAAGCATCGGATAACTCTGAAGCTATTGCAGCGGCAATAGCGGAACAAAACAACGCTCGCGTAGCGGCTTTAAACGCTATCGGCAATAACAATGACCAATTTCGTTCGGAAGAACTGATGGATGTTAATGATGAGGGTAACACGGAACCGTTTGTTGCAGAGCAGCAATATATAGCCGATGAGAACGCTCCCGCCCCTGACGAAGTGCCTGTAGAAGAACCTGTAGTAGCACAACCTGTATCCCAACCAGACATGGTGACTTTTAAGGTCAACGGGATTGAAAGATTGATGCCTTTGAGTGAAGTGATTGCAAGGGCGCAAAAAATTGAAGCGGCAGACCAATATCTGGCTGAAGCGGCAAGATTAAGGAATCAAGCATTACAATCGCCACCAAAAGACGCGATTTCGGTCGAAGATGAAGACCTAGCCCTTGCTCGGGCGATACAAATGGGCGATGAAGAAGAAGCGGTAGCGGCGATTCGGAAATTGCGGAGTACCGGTCCATCGAAAGACGACCTGACCAAAACAATTGATGAGCGGCTTACCTTTAATGACGCAATAGCAAGGTTTAGGGATGATTATAAGGACATCGTGAACGACCCATATCTAAATAAAATGGCTATGGATACAGACACACAAATGATTGCCAATGGTGATCGCCGTCCTTATGAAGTTCGTTATCGTGAAATTGGAGACAATCTTCGTGGTTGGGTATCCAAGTTCCGTGGCGAAGAAGTAAAACCCATGACCAAGCAAGAGCGTAAGGCATCAGCGCCCGCCGTACCCAAAGCAGCAGCGGGTAAGACGGTAACTACTGTCGAAGAAGAAAAGGAAGAGTCAGCCGCAGATATTATTGCAGGAATAGCCTCTCAACGAGGCGGTCCTCAATGGATGTCTGGGCTTAAACATTAACTGTTAAGGAGGTTATTATGGCTGGTCAGGTATGGGCAGTAAACAGTCTCGGTAAACGATAGCTGCCGAGAATATGACAAGTGAAAGAAATGGGCTATATGTATTCGCGCCAACTGAGCAATGTACTACGGATGGCGGTACAACCACTTGTCAAGTTCCGTAAACAAAATTGCGGAACTAAAACAACGCGATATGCTGGAAGTTCCTAAAACCTTTTTGACTAATACGTGAAACTAAAAAGGATACAACAATGGATAATCAGCAGGCAACTCTTACAGAAGCAGACATTGGATGGTTGGCTGGAATTATAGAAGGTGAAGGAAGTCTATCAATGAATGCTTATGATCGTAAGGATAGAGGGTGCAATCTCAAAGTTCAGACCTCAATCGTGATCTATAATACGGATGCTGGAATTATTAACAAGGCAACTAGAATTTTAGATCAACTTGACGTTGGTTATTATGTCAAGGAGAGGGATCAGAAACCTATGATGCGTGAGGGCGGACATTATATGCCAACAGCATCAATGTTAAGTTTGCTGATGAAGGGATTGGAAGACGGATTGAAGGTACTTCGCATTATCAGACCGCATATGTGCGGCGATAAAAGTCATAGAGCGGATTTAATGATTCGTTATTTGGCAAGGCGATTCGAGAAAATTAAGGATAACGGTGGAAACCATCGTAACCTGAAAATTGATCGTGAAGACCTTCAAGTAGTCGCAGACTTCTACAAAATTACGAAACGGAGCAATCCGAATACTGTAAAGAGAGTCCTCAACGAGCTTGAGCGTTGCACCGCATAGGTGATGATGTGCTCTGATCTACGGCGAAATCCGTAGAAGTCGGCAGAAATGACCGGCTCACTCTGGAAACAGAGGGGTAACAGGATGCAATTTTGTGATGTACGAGATGCCTCTCAACAAGGCAAAAAGAAAGGTGATATCTTTACATGGGATGTATTCTCAGATGTAGCAACCGCTGGTGGGGTGATTACTGAAACTAACACCATGCCAGAAACCAACTTCACTATCGTTCAAGGTACTTTGACGATTACTGAGGCTGGAAATAGTGTTCCGTTCTCAGCCAAATTAGATAATCTGTCTAAATTCCCTGTGATGGAGCTTGTGCAAAAAGTGTTGAAAAACGATGCAGTCAAGACTTTTGACCGTTTGGCTTGGACGCAATTCAACCAAACCTTGCTTCGTGCAATTCCTGTAGCCGGAACTGATACTGCTGCCGTTACCTTGTATACCAATGGTACTGTCACTGGTACTAATTCCATCGCTTACGGCAATGCACACGCTAAGAGCATTGTGGATTTGATGAAAGAAAGAAATATCCCTTGGTATGAACTTGGGGGCATGGCCGCGTAAGCGACCAATGAAAATTGCATGAATTGCTGGAACACCCTTAGAGCCTCGCAAAACCACAACGTGACTGGAAACAGTGAGCGTGATGGTATGAAAATTTGCAGGATTGGGCAATCAGCAGCGAAGAGCCTCCAAGGTCTTGAGCCAACTAACATGGTCGCGGATTCGATTGATTTCTTTGACAGCTTCAATGGTGAGGTCTTTCCCTCTACCGGGCATCAATTTGTGGCACTCGATACAAGCCTCGGCTTGAAGTTTCTTCCCTTGAATAAAAGGAAGGGTATCAATAAGCAAATTGTAAGCGAAGGAATTGTAGAAAACGACTTTGTAAGCAGTTTTGCCGGATTTGAGTTTTCGGAGTTGAATGTTCCGATTTGTTTGATGGGCGATAAATTCAATAGTTTGCCTTTCGCACATAGTGATTTCAACAATCACACGGAACTGAAATCCATGAGTTGTTCTTTTAGGAGCAGGGAATTTTCCAATACGGATACAACCTTCCCCATCAATAACTCCGGCAATATAAGCAGCAATGGTTGGTTCCATAATAAGACCTCACGGTTAACGTTCAACGACTATCCCTACGGGGAGTACGCTCAAGTGAGCGGAAGGATGCAACAGTCGCATCATACCATAGAAGCGACTGATGATATAGTCTTTTCTTCAGTGAAAGCTGAAGCAGCCGGAAATCACCAACCCGGCGGTACTGGAAATAACGAACCAGTGCGAAAATATAAGGCTTATTTGGGTGATGATTACTATGCTCTGGCTTGGCCTACGACCTTGCGTTCATTCAAAAACAACTTGGAAACCATCCATCAATATTCGGATACTGGTTTCAAGCTGATTATGAATGGCGAAATCGGACGGTACGAGAACGTGCGTTATGTTGAGCAAACCAATATTGCCAAGGGTATCGGCACTACGGGTATCTCGACTGCGAACGGTGGTGATATGACGGCATGGGCAAAGGGAAATTCCGATTGGATATTCTTCTTTGGAAATGACACTGTGGCTGAAGCTATTGCGACTCCTGAAGAAATGCGTGGGAAAATTCCCACGGATTACGGGCGAAGCAAAGGCGTTGCTTGGTATTATTTGGGTGGATTCGGAATTGTTCACTCTTTGGCAAGTAACTGCCGCATCGTCAAATGGGACAGTTTGGCTTAATAATCATGCAATTACGAAAGTAATTGATGAAATTTTCCAATTGTACCAAGTTCTAGCGTAATCCAACGCGGGGTGGGGGAACCTTCTCTCCCCCACCGCCGTACCGCACATAATGACTGAGAGGTAGTCTTATAAGGAGTTATCATGGCTACAAAGAGCATGGCGTATGACCATCCAACATACTTAGCAAGAACAGTTCTGGCAGCACCTGCTGCCGCAGCTGGCGCATCAACCTCGCAGAAGTTCGTGGCATGGACTAACCTTACGGTTTATTCCGTTACCGCAACCCTGTTAGCAACTGGTTCATCGACCTACACGGGTCTATGGAACGGAACCGCAACCGCAACTGGCGCATTGGCAGATTCTTTTGCCTTATTCCGTGTTTACAATACTGCCACCGCTGGCGCTACCCCTGCTTTAGCAACACAAACATGGGGAACTTATTGCGTCACGTTGTATAATGGCACAAGCACTGCAACCCAAACCAATAACCCCGGTTTCACCAATTTTTACAACATCGGTGGCACAGGTTCAAGTGGTTCGGTTACGGCAACGGGCGGAGTTAATATCAACCAAGGAGATCAACTTTTTATCACACGCGGAACAGATGCTACTTGTGTTACTGCGTTTGCGATAGAAGTTGCGCCTACTCCTCTTGCTAGCATAACGGTATAAGGAGGCTATCATGGCTAAAACTGACGCAAAAGCACTACTTAACGACAAGACAGGCAAAAACGCACCTATGGCTGCAAAAGCCCCTAAAACTCCTAACTACAAAAACAGTGGCGGGGAAGATGAAGGGCAGATGAAAGGCGCTGGAATGCCAGAAAAGTTTGATGAGCCTTTGAACGAACACCCTGCTGGCGTTGGGGGCATGGATTCGTTAAAAGACGACATTGGCGAAAAATCTGGTTTCCTGACCTACGGCTACATTGACAAGGCAGGTACGCCTTACGGTGAAGCAGCGAAGTTTAACTTCCTGCCCCCCGGCATGGACATCAGCAATCAAGAAAATGCTGAAATCCATGAAATGAAGCTGATTAAAGTTACCGATATGTCTTATCCCGGTGATGGATGGCAAGGTGCTCGGGACATTCCTGAGTAATTAACGGGGGGGCTACGGCTCCCCCTTTTTCTCTAGGAGAATATTATGTCAGTGCAAGAAAAATTCCAAACCATTGTCCCGTTTTCTAAAATTAAAAGCGAAGAAGGGAAAAGTGGTAAATGGGTGTCTATGGGTTCGCAAAGAGCGCATTTAGACTTAATTCCTAAGACCGATTTCGATTCCAACGGATTTGCCAAACCAGACCGTTTCAACGAAATGCCCCAAAATATGCAAATTGACCCAAAGCTATCTGCTTACAAATTCCATTTAGGATTTGGCGGAGATACCGATGTGTCTGACAATATTAACGAAAAATCATTGGAAAAAGGTTTTTCTCGTCAAGACATGAGTCCTACCGATGAAGTCTATACAGGTGAGCAAGTTGATTTGTTTTATTCAGAAGTAGTTGAAGATGGCGGTAAAGATGTTGGATTTTCAGAAAGAAATAACTACCTTGATCGCCTATGATTCTGTAGTTAATGTATTACTTTAACTGTGGGAGAATTCCCACTTAGGATACTAAATGAAAACAATTGATTTAGAAAAGTCTTATGGAACAATTTATAACCACCCTACCGCTCAATACGAGCAAGATGGTGTGTTTTATGGTTTTGACCTAAAGCCTTTGTCTATGGAAGAAGAAGTTATTGAAAGTAAGCCACCTGAAGAAATTGAAGATTATCTGAAAGAACTTTTGGCAGGCGGGGCTATTTTGCAATCAAATATCAAGAAAGAATCAGAAATGATGGGTTTTAACTGGTTTGATGTGCAAAACGCAGGACTGAAATTAAATGTCACCAAATACAAGGTCGGGGTCGCTAATATGTGGAAACTCCCCGGTGAGTAAACTTAAATCACTTGTAGGAGAGAACTGCATAGCTTCCATGATTGATTTGGCAAAAACGACCCCTGAAGGTTGTTTTATTGAGGTCGGTGTTTATAAAGGTGGTACGGCTCAATATCTGGAAAACTTGGCGGCTAATCAAAACCGTCTTTTTTATGCTTACGATACTTTTACAGGAATACCGTATCAGGATTTAAATAAAGATATTTTGTCTCCCGGTCATTTTGGCGACACTTCTTATGAGCAAGTAAAAGCGAACCTTCCTGACACGATTCTGATTAAGGGAATTTTTCCGCAATGCGCTGTTCCGATGCCAAAAGTAGCATTTGTGAATTTGGACTGTGACCAATACCAATCTTACATTGATTCGGTGAAATACATTGAGCCAATGATGGTTAAAGGCGGGGTGATGTGGTTTGATGACTACGAACACCTTGTGGGGGCAAAAATTGCCATAGACGAACTGTTTGGCGACAGGTTGCTTCGTGACCTTGAACGCCCTTATGTGAGGTTTTAAATATGTGGAGTAAAGATGACCCGATGTGCAACGAAGCAAAGAAAATCGTTTGGGAAGTTGCGCCTTATTTGAAAGGACGGGGAATAGACATTGGAGCAGGAATGTTCAAGATTCTGCCCCAAGCCATATCGGTGGACAACTGTGCCGATAAAGAGATTTTTGGACACCCGATAATACCTGATGTAAGAGTGCAATCAGGGGAAAAACTGGATATTTTTGCCACGCAGTCTATGGACTTCGTGTTTTCATCGCACCTTTTAGAACATATTGTAGATTACAAAGCCGCCCTTCAAGAATGGTGGAGAGTCATCAAGTTTGACGGTATTTTAGCTTTATACCTTCCGCATAAAGACTTTTACCCCAATGTTGGAACGGAATACGCCAATAATGACCATAAGCACGACTTCCTGCCAAAAGACATCATTGATGCTATGGAAAGCGTTACGGGTGGCGGTTGGGACTTATTGGAATGTCAGGAACGAAACGAAGACAAAGAATATTCGTTTCTTCTGGTCTTTAAGAAACAACATGGGAAATTTCACAATAAAAGTTACCTGAAACCAAAGCATGAGAAACGGATTTTGATATGCAGGTTTGGAGCCTTTGGAGACTTGATGCAAGCGTCTTCTGTTTTTGCAGGGCTTAAAAAGCAAGGTTGGCATATCACTTTAATGACTTCGCCACCAGGTATTGATGTGGTTCTTACTGACCCTAACATTGACGAGTTTATGATTCTGGATAAAGACCAGATACCCAATGGAGACTTAGGTTCATTCTGGAGACACCAAGCAAAGAACTATGACAAATTCATCAACCTTTCTGAATCAGTAGAAGGGACATTTCTCGCCTTGCAAGGAAGGTCTACACACGCCTTCGCACCTGCCGCACGACACGCTGTTATGAATTACAACTACCTTGAGTTCCAGCATTTGCTTGCGGGGGTTCCGCACGACCCTCAAGTAAAATTCTATCCCAAACCAGAAGAAAAAGAATGGGCAAGAAAAACCAGAGCCAAAATGGGCAAGTATGTAATCCTGTGGAGTCTTGCGGGTTCGTCAGTTCATAAGACATGGGCGGGACTTGACGCAATCTTGGCAGCACTCATGCTCAACTACAAGGACGTAGATGTTGTTTTATGTGGTGGTCCTGAAGCCGTCATTCTTGAAGCGGGTTGGGAAAAAGAACCTCGCGTCCATCTGACTTGCGGAAAATGGTCAATTCGCCAGACGTTATCGTTTATTACAGAAGCGGATTTGGTCATGGGTCCTGAAACCGGAGTTCTTAATGCAGCCTCCCATGAGGAGGTTCCAAAACTTATATTCCTGTCTCATTCTACGGAAGAAAACTTGACACGCGATTGGGTGAATACAATTTCTCTTTCTTCAAAAGAAACCAAGTGTAAAGGGCGTGGAAACAATGAAGCCCCTACTTGCCACCAATTACATTATGGGTGGGACTATTGCACAAAAGATGAAGGTAGCGGAACCGCTCAATGCCAAGCCGACATCACTATTGATGAATGTTATTACCATCTTGAATTATTTATTGACCGTAAACTGAAAGAGGTTGCGTAATGGCTACTTCAGGTACATATTCGTTCACCGTTTCGCGTGATGATATTATCCGTACCGCAATGCTGTTTCTTGGCAAATTAGATGACACTGAGGTTCCAACACCCACAGAGACTAACGACCTTTCACGAATATTAAACATGATTGTGAAGCAATGGTCGGGAAAAGGTGATGGGTCAGCAAGTCTTAAAACATGGACAAGAAAAAGAGGCTACTGCTTCTTGCAAGGCAATCAGTATAGTTATGTATTAAGCCCTTCTACTGGTCAATGGGCAAACAGCTTTGTCTCCACGACAACCACTGCTACCAACGCAGGCGGAAGCCCCACGGTTACAGTAACAAGCTCAACGGGCATGACCAACGGAGACAATTTTGGTATTGAACTGGATTCTGGCGTAATCTTTTGGACAACGATTCTTTTGGTTGCAGGAACCACCCTTACCTTAAATGCCAATGTCCCGACACAAGCATCTACAGGGGCAACGTGCTACGACTATACTTCTAATGCTCAACAACCTGATGTCATTGAAACCGCGCTGTTAAGAGACAACCAGAACAACGACACGCCTTTGAAAATGATGAATGTCCAAGAGTATGACGCGCTACCAACTAAAACTCAGGCTACTTATATATCCGACCCAACCGCTATTTATTGGGAAACTCAACTTGGTCAGACAACTCTCTATACAGACTGTGCAGGGGCTTCGGACACTTCCAAGTACATTGTCTTAACTTATTTGGAACAAATCCAAGACTTTAACTACGCAACAGATAATCCTGAATATCCTGCTGAATGGTATTTGGCTCTTTGTTGGGAAACGGCTAAACAAGGCAATTCTATGTTTAGAGCCATTTGGACAACCGATATGGAAGATAACTACAAAAAAGCCATTGCCATTGCCCATATGAAAGAACCAGAAAGACGGTCGGAATACTTTTTGTGCGGAGATGATTGATGTTACCCATGTCCCTATTTGGTACTGGGATAAAATCTTATTCCCAAGTTGCTTGTAGCCAAAGAAGGCTAAATTGTTATTACGACCTTCGTTCTGACGGGGATAAAAGCGAAGTTGTAGTACGGGGAACTCCGGGTCTTGTTTTGTGGTTTACTTTACCAACTTATCCAATAAGAGGTTGGAGAGTTGTAGCTAATATCCTTTATGTCGTAGCAGGGAATACCTTATATTCGGTTACAACAGCAGGTGTTTATACTGCGCTTGGAACCATTGCTACCACTACGGGAAATGTCTCAATCTCAGATAATTATGTCCAAGTAATGATTGTAGACAGTGTGAACGGGTATATTTTTACCATTCTCACTTCTGTATTAACGATTATCAGTGATGGAAATTTTCCCTCTACCGGACCTGCTTCAGTAACCTTTATTGATGGTCGGTTCATTGTTAATGACCCCCAAACACGGCAATTCTTTGTGAGCGCATCTTTTGACGGAACAACATGGACTCCTGTGATGTTTGGCACAAAAGAAACTTATTCCGACCTTTTGCAAGCGGTAGACAACAACAACGGCACTATTATCATGTGGGGGACTTCTTCCGTTGAGTTTTGGCAAGATGTAGGTGCAGTAGGTCTTCCATACACGTTGATTCCCGGCACTGTTCAAAATATCGGTTTAGTCGCTTTATGGTCAAGAGCCTATATGGGTTCTTCCGTTCTATTTTTAGGCGTTAGTCAGGAAGGTGGTATTCAAATTTATGCTATTGATGGATATACACCAAAAATTGTAAGCAATCCAGATATTGAGCAATTGATAGACTATTTTACAGACAATTTTACTATAACCGATGCGGTGGCTTTAACTTACGCAATAGGTTCTCATAACTTCTATCAACTGACTTTTCCATCGGCTAACCGTACTTTGCTCTATGACATGACCTCTAACATTTGGCAGGAAGTCCAAACAGGCGTTGCGGTATATAACCGACATAACGGCAATCTTGGGGTGTCATTTAATTATCGGAACCTTATCAGCGATTACTCAAACGGAAACATTTATTACATGAGTGATGAGGCTTACACCGATAACGGAATTGCCATCAAAAGACAGATAGCCACTCGTCATTTAAGGTCAAATGGCAATGAATTTACTTTAGATGAAGTCTTCTTGGACATGGAAACAGGAAACGCCTTGCAAACAGGACAAGGGTCTAATCCTCAAATTGTTCTTCAAAAGTCTAAAGATGGAGGAAGAACATTTGGTTATGAGCGGTGGAAAACGCTTGGATTGGTAGGGCAATATCTCGCTCCCCGTGTTATATGGAGAAGAAACGGTAGAGCAAGAGACTTTGTATTCCAATTTACCATGACTGACCCAGTTCAATTTGTAATAGCGGGGTCTGCTCTAACTGCCGATGGAAGTTCGGAGGATTCTAAATGAGTATCCAACTAGGACCCCCTCCAACATTGTCTCCTTGTGACTATAAATTACAAGCGGGCATGAAACTTACTGAAATTTGGACTAAGTGGTTTAATGTTCTGTTTCAGTATTTATCGTCTTTTCCGGTTGCGTCTTTGGTTAATAAAATTTCACCTGTAACGGCAAGCACTTATTCCGTAGGTACAACAGATGCAACAATTGTTGTGAATTACGCAGGCACTTCTACCCTGACATTTCCTTTAGCATCGGTCTATATGGGAAGAAGTATCTTAATTAAGACTGTGACAGCAAATACAGTTGTGTCTGCAACCGCGAACATTATTCCTTTAATTGGAGGGTCTGCAAGTACCGCAATTCTTGCAGGAACAGCGGGAAAATGGGCTATTGTGCAATCAGATGGCACAAGTTGGCAAATCATGGCGAGTAACTGATAAAATGCTGATTATTAGGAGGAAAATGTGAGCGTTCCGGTAACAGGCACTGTTCAGTTAGCCAGCCAAAGCGTAGGTGACATTCAATCTAATCCTTATTGGGATTCGATAATGAACGCCATTAACACTGGGTCGGCAACTATCGTCCCAATTACAGCTTCTGGTGTTGCTGCTCCAGCAGGTTCTAAAATTATAAGTAACCCTAATGGTTATAACCCTATGTCTTCAGGAAGTGGTGGGCAAGGGTACATGGCAACCGTTACCAGTATAGACGACAACGGGAACCCCGTTACTTCCCAAGTTTATACGCCGATTAGTGGATTTGGCATACAAGATAGCAGTGGAAAGTTAATACCGGGTTCATTGCCAACATATAATCCAATGAGCACAACCCAAACTCCACCCGACATTGCAATTTCCCCTAACGCCAGTCAGCCGGGTGTTTACAATATTCAATTTGATAATCCTTCAAGCGAAGGCTCTATATCCGGGGTTGTTGCTACAAATTCCAGTGGCGTAATTCAACCCATCAATAATTTAGCACAACAATTTACTTATACCCCCGGAAGCCCCGGAGGATTCTTCCAAAGCGGGCTTGGGCAGTTTCTTGAAATGGCTATTCCTATGGCTTTAAGCGCAGGTGGGGCTGCCGCAGGATTATTGGGGTCTTTATCATCTGGGGTAGAAAGCGTCACTGGACTGACCGTAGGCAGCGTTGCCAATGCTGCTGTTACAGGAACGGTTACAGGTGCTTTGAAAACCGCCGTTACAGGTGGGAATATTCTCACTGGTGCTGCTACTGGTGCTATTTCTTCTGGTGTAGGAGCTGAAGTTGCCCAAAATGCCCCTGCTATAAACTCAATTACAGGCTCTCCCATTATTACTTCTGGGCTTGTAGGGGCAGGAGTAGGCGCTTTAACTGGCGCTGTAACAGGTGGCAATGTAGGGACAAGTGCTTTAACAGGCGGTATATCTGGGACAGTAAGCGGAGCGGTTAATTCCGCAACCTCCGGCTCTGGAATACCGAGCATGGTCACTAACCCTATAACGGGGGCTATAACTAATGCCATAGTTGGAACAACCGCTCCCACTTCTATGTCAACAAACGCAACTAACACTCCCGCTTCAACAAGTGGAACAACCGCTCCCGCTTCAACAAATTCAACCACAGGTGGGACAAGTACCACTGGAGGAACCCCTATGACTACCGTCACGCCATCTTCCATGAATACAGCGCCAGGTACCGGAGCCGATCTAGTATCGGCAGCAGCCGCCGCAGGGCAAACCATAGACCCTGCAACAGCCGCAAGCATGGCAGCAATAGGTTGGACTGCTTCTTTAATCAGTGGCATTGCATCACAAGCGACTTCTAACGGTCAGTCAATGGCTTCAACCGATTGGTCGGCTTTATCAAGTGTTAATCCCACCGTTGCCGCCGCAGATGTTGCAAGTGGAAACTTTAGTGCATTAGGGACGATGCTTAGTGGTTTACTAACTAGCCCCAATGTGACTGCAACTTTAATCGGAGCAGGATTAGTTACAGCGGCAGATGTATATGCCATGAACAATGCAGCATCTGCGGGCAATTTAATTGCTAACGCGGCAACCACGGCAGGGCAAAATCTATCTGCGGCTGATATAGCACAAGGAAACATTCTTAGTAATGCGGCAACACAATCTGCCGGAGTCATTTCAGCGGCTGACATTGCTGCCGCACAGACCCAAGCTGCCGCAGCTACGGCTGGCGGTCAGGCTATGTCAGGTGCTTATACGTTAGGTGGTCAGCAAACCATTCAAGGTCTTAATCAAGCGCAAACAGCAATAAATAATACCGTTCCTGCTATTACGCAAGCCCAAGCACCTTATACAGCGCTTGGCACAAAAGCGGCAACAGAACTTGCAGCAGGGCTTGCCCCTGGAGGACAGTTTAATACTCCCTTCTCAATGGCTGACATGGGAAATGTCATGCCTGCTTATCAGTTCGCGTTACAACAAGGACTTCAAACCACTAACAACGCTGCCGCTGTTGGAGGAACTCAACTTTCATCTGCGAACATTCAAAACTTGGATACTTTTGCACAAAATACGGCAAATCAATGGGAAGTTAACGCTTTCAATCAATGGCTCCAACAAAACAATCTCACTTTGTCTGGGTTACAAAACGCTATTGCCACTGGTCAAGCCTCTGCAAATACTATTTCTAACGCTCTCCAAAACGCAGGAATTAACACAGCAACTATACAAGAAGCTATCGGAAGCGCTGCCGCCACCGCAACCACCAACGCCGCTGCCGCAACGTCAAATGCCAATAATGCCGCCGCAGGTTTTACAGCAGCAGGTACTACAGGAGCCGCAAACGCAACAGCGGCTGGTATTCAAGGTTCTGCAAATGCTTTAGGAAACGCAACAATAGGTTCGGCAAACGCAATCAACACAGGGAACACTACCGCAGCCCAAGCCAATGCGAACGCTATGGTATCGCAAGGGAACATAGCTACCACTGGTGCTACAAACATAATGAACGACCTCGCGTATGTAGCGGGAAAATCAGGAACTACTGTTCCGCAAAGTATGAGCAGCGCCCAACCTGTTAATCCAAGTTCTATAATTTCCCAATCTCTTGGGTCTTCTGGTGCTCCTGCGCCTACAAGCACCAGTTCTTATGCCGCATCCGCGCCACCTGTCGGAGGTACTACCGACCCTGTAACCGGGCAATACACGGTAACTGACCCTTCAACGGGAGGCAGTACGACTTATGTTTCACAAAATAACGGTACTATTTTAAGTTCATCGCCTTCTGCTGGTGCGCCTGCATTAAATACCACTACAACAGGCTTAACCAGCACAGATAATGTAGCCATCACTAACAACGCAGGGGTGACTACTGCGGTTCCCGGTGGCGGCTTTACAGCAGATAGTCCATCTCTTACAGGAACCACCTCAACAGATAATTTAACTTTGAACGCGGGAAATGTGGCTACACCAACCCTTTCAGCACCAACCATTGACCCAAGCATTACAACCGATTTTACTTCAAACATTGTCCCTGACTATTCATTAGGACCATAAAAATGGCTTCTTTCGACATTCCAATGGAAAATTCGGTGGCTCCTCAAGAAGCCAACTCAAACCTTATTACCCAAAACCTTGATACCTATGCCCCTATGCGCGTAAAGCCAATGGGTGATGTTAATGTAGCGGCTAAAATGAGCGAAGGTCTAGCAGATCAGACTAATGACCAAAAAAACAAAGTTGCCCTTAATGAAAGCGTAACTCAACAACGAGATAAACAATGGCTCATTGGTGGCGGTTTTGATTTGACCACCTCTGAAGGCATACAAGACGCTATAAAGGCTGGCAAAGGAGTTCTTGATCCATTAACAATGCAGGGTCTTAAAGCCAATCAAGATGCGATGGCACTTTCCCACGCCCAAGCGGTAAAAGCGATGGCTGGAGCCAACAAAGATGAAACTGAGGCTGATTTAAAAGCGGCTGAGGGTTTGAGCGATGCCGCTGATGGTATTGCTTCAAAATATTATGATGACATTAAAAATAAAGACCCTAACGCCATGACAAACTTTCAGGCTGGAAGGGATTTATTCCTTAAAATGCACTCTAACATTCCTCATATAGATCAGTTGGCACAAGCAACTCCGGATGCGTTTGATTCTCTTGCCAGAGCATCAAAAAATTATGTAACCAGACAAAAATCGCTTTTAACTGAAGCAAATAAAACCAAAATATACCAAGACCCAAAAGACGGAACCGCTTATTCGGTTAACGAAATCACTAAAACCGCTACAAGGCAAAATCCTGACGGTACGGAGGTTAGTATTCCTCTGACACAAGTTCCTACCACAGTAAAGGAAATTGGTCACGGTGGAAGCGCAGGAGGCGGAACTATGTACCAAGACCCGTCATCTGGTCAAAAATACATGATTAGCAAAGACCAAAAAGAAGCATGGATTTCCGATGATTCTGGAAATTGGACACCAATTCCCCCTAATTCGATTCCGAAAGAAGTAATGAAAATGGGCGCGTCTCAAAGAAACTCTAATGTTTCATTACTTGATGAAAATGGTATTGATTATGTAGCCCAAGATTATCGCCGGAATGGTTCATCTGTTCTGTCTCGATTTTCAGCAACAGATAAAGCTAAAGTTATTAACAAAGCCAGTGAATTGGCAAAAGCTGATGGAAATACATCAGAAGCAGAGTCTTTACAAAGATTCTCTATTCATGCCAACCAAATAGCTTTAAATCAACTTACTAAACAAGAACAACTTGTTGTGGCTTATGAAAAAACAGCAGACAAACAGCTTAACCTTCTTGTTGAATTGGGAAGAAAAGTTCCAAAAACAGATTGGCCAATTGTCAATAGCGCACTAATGAAGGGCGAAAAAAATATTGCTGGCAGCCCAGCGGCCAATAACTTCCTGAGTTCCGCAATAGCAACGCAAGGCGAATTTGCCAAGATATTATCAGGTTCCACTTCTGCGGCAGGCGCAACAGATGCTTCAAGACGAGAAGCTGCGGAAATGATTTCACCTTATCTGTCAGAAGAAGGATTAGAAAGCCTTGTTCCTAATTTGAAACGAGAAATGGAATTTAGAAAGCAAGGTTATGCTGAACAAAAAGCAGAATTGCTAAAGGCGTCTGTTCAACCTAAAAACACTCCTTCTTCTACCCCTGAAAAAGATATTGCGTCTGACCCCGCCGCCATTTCTATTGGAAAAGACTTACAAGACGGTAAAATTACCCCAGATGAAGCAAAAGCTAAACTTAAAGCATTGGGGTATTGATGAACGATATTGATACATTTCTCCAGTCATACTTACCGATAAGCGATGCTAGGGCAGAAGCTAAGAAGCTGATGCCTGCATTGATTAACGCTGAAAGTAATGGAAAAAATGTCCCTTCCTATAAAGGCGATCAAGTCGCTACTGGACCCGCTCAATTATCTCCTGCCGCCGCAAAAGATGTTGGTTTAACAGAAGAAGAACGCCATGAACCGGTTAAAAATGCCCAAGGTGGTGAAGATTATTTAAATATATTGATTGACAAATACAAAGATCGCCGTACTGCCTTGATAGCTTATAATTGGGGGCAGAATAAAGTAGATAAATTTGGCGTGGAGAAAGCGCCAAAATCAAGCAAAGACTATGCAGAAAAAATCCTTTCAGCAAAACCGCAAGAAGATAAAAAACCAAAAATAACTTCTGTTGATGATTTTCTTGCAGCATATACACCAAAAAATACTGCGGAGAAGGTTAAAGGTATTCCTTTACCCATTGGCGGCAAGGAATTTGCACCGGAGATCGAGAAAGAGCATACATTGGGCGAAAAGGTTGTGGGTGGACTTGAAGCGGGTCTATCTACCGTTTCCGCTATCCCGGCAACGATTGCCGCACCTGTTCAGGCACTTGTTAATAAAGCGCGTGGTGAAAAAGGTACTGCTGAAGAGCTTTACACAAAAGCATTGGAATCGAACATTTATCAACCTCACAGCGAAGCAGGAAAAGAATATCTTGGAAAAATTGCTGAAGGTGTTGCAAAAAGCGGGATTGTTGGTCTTGGCCCTGTTGGGGCTGAAGTTGGGGAAATAGGTAGAGCCGTAGGTGCTGCGAGTAAGCAAGTTGGAATGATCGCCAAAGAAGAAGGCGCAGGACTGAAGAATCTATATCAACAAGGCTCCCCTGAAGGCACTGTATTCCCTAAGATTCCTCCAAAAACCCCTGTTGATTACACTAAAACTGTTGCCTCTGTCGAGCAGCAACGATTGGCGAAAGCGCGAGAACTTGGAATAACCCTGCCGGTTTCACAAACCAATCCAACTATATACAACAAAATTTTAGAAGGTATTTCAGGGAAAATTAAGACTGCTCAAGCTGGCTCTGAAAAAAATACAGAAATAGTTGATGACGTTGTCAGAAAAAACTTAGGTATTAAAGATGGTGTTATGTTAGGTCATGATACTTATGAGGCTATTCGTGATACTGAGGGTGATTCTTATGCTGCCATAAAAGCACTTCCAGATACTTGGAAGTCTACTCAACAATGGTTTGATGCCATTGACAATATTGGTGACTCAACAACGCGATTAATGAAAAAAGTAGCGCCTTTGGAATCTTCGTCAGAAGAAGTTGAAAATTTAAAAAATGTATTAAAAGCCAACAGTTGGTCGCCCGAAGAAAGTGTTGAGTTATCAAAATGGTTAAGAAAAAAACAACGTGATTTTTTTTCTGAGAATAGCGCCAAAGGCAAAGCCTTGGGTAGAGCGTATAGGCAAGCAGATAAAGCATTATCAGACATGATTGATGCAAACCTTGAGGCTACTGGTCAAAAAGAACTAGGCACACAATGGAGGAATAGCAGAGAAGTAATAGCCACGACTTACGCCCTTGAAAAAGCCACTAATCTGGCAGGTCATGTGGATGCTAGACAGCTTGCTGCTCAATTAAAAAGAGGCGTTCCATTAAAAGGTGATATTAAATTTGTTGCGGAAGTAGCTGGCACAACACCAAAGTATTTTCAAACTCCTCAACAAATAGGAAGCGTATTGCCAATAGATGCGCTCGATGCTTTGGCAGCCATTTCTTCTGGAATAGTTACAGGTCATTTAACCGGAGGGCTTGCCATTGCCGCTAGGCCAATGATACGCGCTGGTATTCTTTCTGGTCGATATCAAAGAACATTAGGAAAGGCACCAAAACTAGATGTCATGCCTACATACCCCAAAGGTATGGATATGACACCGAAACCTGTTGAGATGCCAAAACAGTCCCCACGTTCCAAAAGAATTGTTGTAGAACCAGAAGAAACTAAGAAAGCATCTTATATAACAGGTACTCCTTATCGCATGGACGAAACCACAGGTAGGTTGGTATCAGAAAGCAAAGGTCTTTCAGGTGCTACGCCTGATGTTATATATTCTGCTGACAAAGACTTGAAATCGGCACAACAAAAATTGTACACAGGACGCAAATTTGACCTTACCGCAGAAGAACGTATTGCGCTTGCTAAATATGACGCTGAAGTATTACAAGCTGGTCCTAGCAAGAATAAAGTCGTTGAAGGTGGGAAAATTCCCAATGAACAACCAAAAACAAGTTTAACTTCTGGTATTCCATACACCATGAGCGGGGAAAAACTTGTTCAAGAAACACCCAAAGGCACTACGTTAACTGAACCAGTAAGTGATTTACAAAACGCAGCCAAAAAGATTCAGGAAGGACGCGCTCACGAATTAACGCCAGAAGAAAAGATTTCTTGGGCTAAAAAACAGATTGAAATTTTAAGACCCGGTGCTGCGTACAAACAAAAGAAAATTTATCCACCAGAAGAACAGGTTAAATATAATAAACAAAATAAAAAAGACGCTCGCAGAATCAAACCGATTGAAGATGTACGTTTGAAAAACCCAGAAGTACAAACAGAATTAAAAGCAATGGCAGAAGAATCTGGGTGGGCTGAAATAGGTGGCAAAGGTATATGGGACGAAGAAAAAGGAGCTTATAAAGAAGAACGTACAACTTGGCTAAAAAACAATCCCCGTTCTAAATGGTATGGCGCAGGCTTAGGAAGCAGGGAATTTATTATTGAAGCTGTGCGTAAAGCCATAGCGGGTGAACCCATGTATGCCCCAGAAAAGTACGTTGTAAAACACATGATTAACTATATAGATGAAGAAGTATTCCCTTTAATAACAGAATTTACACCAGAAGAATTGGATTCTGTTGGAGCTTTTGAATATGAAAATGCTGAAACGGACGCTTTGGATCGTGCTTTAGGGACTACTTTAGAAAAAAATGAGGCTGATTGGGCGGATATGGGTGAAAAAACAACAACAGACACCAAAAATTTAAACACTGAACAAATAGACGAACTTTTGGGCAAAAAGGTAAAAAAATGAAAACCATACCAAAAAAACAAAAGGCTGAACTTTCAGAAGAAAGTAAGAAAAAGGTATTGTGGGCGGCTATCCAACTTCAAAGAATGAAACTAGCGCGTAAGCATAAAAAACCAAATTTAACATTGGTAAAAAAATGAAATTCTTACTCATAGATCAGGACGGTTTATCTCTTAGCCTAGCTTGGCGAGCAGCGCAGGCAG
>Ga0208871_1000143_pt1 | contig 26544 bp, 38 predicted proteins | sample CryBogCBE19Jun07_FD_184592 | JGI IMG/M metagenome (GOLD analysis project Ga0208871, IMG submission 184592) | Freshwater microbial communities from Crystal Bog, Wisconsin, USA - CBE19Jun07 (SPAdes) | ecosystem: Environmental > Aquatic > Freshwater > Bog lake | place: Crystal Bog, Wisconsin, USA...
GTAATCAAGTTTATTTGTCATCCAATGGTGGCTTTTATAATTGGTTACGCAATGGGAATTTTAATTTCTAAAGGATAAAAATGGACAAAGTAACTTTATCAACCACACTCGTGAATAACATCATGGCTTACCTTGGAACACGCCCATTCCAAGAAGTGTTCCAATTGATTGATGCTGTGCAAAAAGAAGCTCAGGCACAAACTTCTGTGGCAACAACTCCACCTGAAACCAATGTCTGATACTGAGAAAGACTTGGCCGTCCACATTGCAGTCTGCGATGAGCGCTACCGCAACATTGAGCAATCGTTGAAAAGTGGCGAAAGGCGCATGACCAAGATCGAGTATTTGATCTATGCTGTCATGGCAATGGTCATGTTTGGGCCAGGGGTTGCGGCATCGTTCTTTCATAAAGTTTTTGGGTTGTAAAAATTGATCCATTCACCCTTGTCGCTCTGGCAACTTCGGCGTTTAAACTCGTCAAAGAATCCTGTGAAATGTACAAGGAGGGACGGCAGTTCGTTGTTGATGCCAAGAAAGAGATTGACGGAGTTGTGGGTGATATCAAGGGCATACAAAAAGATGCTCAAGGAATATTTGGGTTTTTCAAAAAACTTTTTGGCGTTCAACAAGAAACTCAAAAGCAACAAACTCAAGTCGGATCTGCTCCTGTTAAAAAGACCAAAAAGAAAGCGGTCGAGTTTGATGAAAATCAAATCTATGCCCAAGTCGCAGATGCCCTCACCAAGTTTTTTCACGCTTACAACGGCTTAAAGGCTTACACAAAAGAGCAAGAAGAGTTGGCGCTGACTGCCAACAACGAAGAAGGAAATGATATTGCGATCAAGTTGGTTATTGCTAACTTACAGATGGAAAAGTTGAATGAAGAGATGAGGGAGTACATGGTCTACCATGTGCCTCCTGAGATGAAGGACTTGTACAGTCGGGTGAATAAAATGATTGGGCATATTGCCAATCAGCAAGCATTAGCACGAAAGGCGGAGCTAGACAAGAAACGGAAAGCGCAATGGCTAAAGCGTCAAAGAGCGGAGGAATTCCAAGACAAAGCAATAGCTACAGTAATAACGTTTCTGATGATAGCGTGGATATGGGGAATGATGATGATCGTTCGTTCTACATCTACGTCATCGTGATTTTGATGATTGTGATTTTGTTGTTTATCCCTCTTTTGTCATGGATGTATATTGATATCAAGATGATGGAGATTAGAGTCAACAAAGCTCTTGCAAGGATTGAAGGAAAATGAAGTGGTTGCTATTAACTCTTTTGTTGGTGTCTTGTGAAGACCATTGGAGATATTTTTGCCAGAACCCAGAAAATTGGGAAAAGGTTGACTGCAAGCCTCCTATTTGTGTGGCCAAACAAAATTGCCCAGAATTTTTTAATAAACCAAAAAATGGCACACAAAACCCCTGAACAACTTGAAGCCGAGACAAAAGCGTTTATTTTAAAAACGTTCTGTTTTATTCTTGTGCTTGTGACGGTGCTATTTTCATATAGCATTGTTTTTAATGAACAACCATTGTTTGTTGAAGCGCCTGCTGACAAGGCAATTTTGGCTATTTTGTCTTCAATCATGGTGCAGATATTCACCGTGGTCAGTTTGGTGCTTACAGGCAAGTCTAGCGTGCCTCCAACTCCTCCGATGCCTTTTAATCCTTGTATGGGTCAACCTATGATGGGGCAAATGGGATATGGATCACCTATGCAATTTCAAAGTGGCAACAACTCCACTTCAGGATTCAGCATTGATCCTACCCAAGCTTGGACACCTCCTCCTCCGCCCACAACTCCACCGACTTTAGAACATGAGGAAGAGCGAGAGCGTATGGCAAATGCAAGGGCTAGTGTAAATGCTTGAGTTTTTTGCTAACATTTTTCTATATATTGCCTATTGTGTACTTATTTTGGCTATTTTGGTACACGTTGTGTCCTATGTGTTCCCGTTGGGTACATATAAGTTTCCAGTACAAATTGTCAGTTTAATCTTAGTTATTTTAGGAGGTTACTATGTCGCAGATCATCACGGCTATGAAAGACGGGTTGCAGAAGATCAAGCAGAAATTATCCGACTTAATGACGAAGCTCGCGCCAAAGAAGCCGAACTGAACAAGAAGCTCTCAGGCGTAACCACTGCACTTGTAAAGGCGAGAAACGATGTTAAAACAAAGCAGTCTAGTATTAATTCTAGGATTGACTCTGGCGAGTTGCGCCTCCCCACCAGTTGTCCCGTTCAAACCTCCACAGATGCCGCCTCTCCCAGAGGAGATTCAACCAATGACGGCCAATCTGAGCGACAGGCTATTAAAGATATTGCAGCCATCGCAGCAGACGGGGACATCGCCATCACCCAGCTCAACGCCTGTATCAACACCTACCAAAAAGTAAGGGAGATGGTCAATGTTAAGCCCTGAGAAACTCCACAAACTAGGTATTGGGGCTGAATGGGCTCAACCCTTGATGGATACGTTTGTCAAGTTTGGCATGGTCAGTCCAAAGGAACAAGCATCTTTCATAGGGCAATGCAGTCATGAGAGCAACCATTTCCGAGTCTTGGAAGAAAATCTTAACTATCGAGCAGAGACCCTTCAAGCTTTGTTCGGTCACAAGTTCAAACCCGAAGAAATTCAATCTTACGCCCATAATCCACAGCGCATTGCCAATAGGATTTACGCCAATCGCATGGGAAACCGTGACGAAGCCTCTGGGGATGGGTACCGCTTTAGGGGAAGAGGGCTTGTTCAACTCACCGGGCATGACAACTACTGGCACTGTGGCCAAGCGGTGGGTCAGGATTTTGTGATGAATCCTGACTTGGTGGCAACTCCAACATTCGCTGCGATGAGCGCTGGGTGGTTCTGGCAGACCCATCATTGCGGATCTTTAATAGATAATCAAGAGCAACTTTGTAAACGTGTAAATGGTGGATTAATAGGACTCCAAGATAGAATAGCTCAAACCCAAAATGCACTTGCTGTTTTGACTGCCTAGTGGGAAAATAGACTAAAAATGGGGAAATCATGACCACCACACTTGTTGCTACGCCAGCCAATCCTAACTCATGGGTTTTGACCTATGACAACTTGATTGCCATCGTTCCACAGTATTTGGAGAGGTCAGATACCGCAACAATTAATGCAATTCCTACGTTCATTACTTTGGCTGAGTTTGAGATAGCTCAGCAGATCAAGACTTTGGGTCAATTGCAGATTGTTGAGGCAACGATGACCGCAGGCAACCCAGTCATCCAAAAACCCTCCAGATGGCGTAAAACCGTCTCTATGAACTACACGGACAGCAGTGGTAACCGTAACCCTATCTTGCTTCGTAAGTACGAGTATTTGACCAACTATTGGCCAGTCAACACGCAGACATCTGCACCTTTGTTTTATTCGGATACAAGTTGGGATTTTTGGTACATAGCGCCAACTCCAGATCAATCGTATAACTTTGAGGTGCTTTACTATGAGCGCATTCAGCCTTTGAGTTCTACCAATCAGACCAATTGGCTGACACAGAATGCACCCAATGCCATGCTTTTTGGCACGTTGTTGCAAGCCATGCCTTTCCTTAAAAATGACCAACGTCAGATCTTCGAGCAGAAATATCAGGAAGCTATTCAAGCCCTGAAAGCTGAGGATGTATCTAGAGTTGGAGATCGCCAATCTGTTGCAGTGGATAGTTAATCATGACCTACTATGTAAACCCCTATACAGGTTCCACGATCAGCCCATCTCAGGTTGGTTATGAGAGCCTCACAATCAGTGCTAACACCACGCTTCAGTGGCCAGTCAACGGAAACACAAGTGGAGTTGTTGCCAACATTATTGAAGTGACAGCCACAACGACTGGCCTAAAGTTGATTTTGCCCACTGCGACTCAAGTCTCTACAGGGCAGTCATTTTTAATTAAAAACATAGCAACCAATCCTTTTACGGTCTATGAAAATGACACCACGACTAGCCTGATCACCATCAATTCAGGAATCTCTTACTACATTTACTTGACCAACAACACCACTACAAATGGTTCTTGGTCGGTTTTACAGTTTGGCGCTAGTACATCATCAGCTAACGCATCAAGCTTGGCAGGTTATGGAATAAGCGCGACAAATACAACGCTCAACACAATCACACCGATTGTGAGCTATTACAGTAACATCACTTTACCAAACAGTGCTCAGTCCCAAATTTCATCATGGACTGGTGGAGTTGGCACCATTACTTTACCGACATCAACAAGCGCAACAGCAAGTTGGTACACCATTGTCAAGAACAACGGAACAGGTATATTGACAATTGCTTGCCAAGGCGCAGATGTCATTGATGGCGGTACAAGCTCATTCCAACTCCAAGTTGGAGAATCTTTGTATTTGATCTCTAATGGCTCAACAGGATATACGTCTTGGGGTTATGGTCAAAGTTCAGTATTCTTTTTCACACAAGAACAGATTTCGGTTACAGGTGCAGGTGCAACAATTACTTTGACGAGTACGCAAGCATCCTATACTTTACAGAACTACACTGGAACATTGGGTCAAAACACAAATGTTATTGTTCCTCCGACTGTTCAGTTTTACATTATCACTAACAGCACATCGGGTGCTTTTACACTAACATTTAAGACAAGTGTTGGTGGGGGCGCTACAGTAGCAGTTCCATCTGGAACAACTGTAGGATTAATTTGTGATGGCACAAACGTTACTGCGATCTCGACTGTAACCAATAGCGCAAACAATTTAACGCTTCAAGTGGGATCGGCATCTAATCCATCGTTGAACTTCTTGAGTAATTTAACGACTGGTCTTTACGTACCAAGCTCCAACACGATTGGATTTGCATCAAATGGAACACAAGCCGCGACACTTGGCCCATCAGGACTTTATGTTGCTAATGGTATTAGTGGGGGTTCATTTTGACCGCTAAGGTTGTATCCCTTACAGTCCCACCAGGCATTCAAAGGGATGGTACTGTATTTGCGTCTGCATCCTATGTTGATGGTCAGTGGGTTCGATTCCAACGTGGTTTGCCAAGAAAGATTGGCGGATACACGGGCGCATTTTTGAACTCATTTGGATTGTCTCGTGGTTTGATCATGAGCGCATCAAATGGGCTGAATTACATTATCTCTGGTTATAGCGCAGGGGTTCAGCAATGGATTACCAACAACGTCACAGCAATTGGGACTGGGCCAAATCCTTTTTCCATGCCCTCTACGTTTATGCCAAATGCCAACAACTTATGGCAATTTGACATTGGGTATGACTCTTCGGGTGGTGGAAATCTTCAGTTGATTGCACACCCTGGTCAGAATCTCCAGTACATCACAAGCACCACAAACACTCGACCCTTGTATGGTCAGTTCACAGGCACGTCATTAGCCCCTGTAGGCGTTTTTACTGCTACGGGTACACTGACATCAGGCTCTAGTCTTGTGACGTTTGCAAGCACGATTGTGGCGATTGGCGCAGGGGTTTCAGTCTCAGGCACTGGCATACCCTCCAACACCACGGTTGTCTCATCTAGTCTTCAAGGATATGGCCCTGTTGGTCAGGTCACTATCAATACGCAAGGCACAGGATATACAACAGGGACACACACAGGTGTATCCATTGTTGGTGGACAAATTGGTTCAGGCGCACAAGCCACTGTTGTTGTCACGGGCGGTGCGATCACTTCGGTAACGGTTACCCTTGGTGGGTCAAATTACTTGTACCAAGATACATTCACCCTATCTGGTGGTGGTATAGGATCAGGCACAGGTTTTCAAGGATCTATCAGTGCTTTGGCGTCAATCACCTCTAATTTGTGGACAGCTTTTTTAAACAATAGCGCAACCACAAGCGGAGCGCAGACATTGACATTCGACAACAATATCTCTGTGTCGGGTGGAGTTGTGATGTTATTTCCTTACCTCTTTGTGTATGGAAATAATGGACTGATACAGAACTGCGCTGCAGGCGACTTTAACAACTGGACAAGCGCTGACTCAAATGCCAACAACGTGTCCTCTACAAAGATCGTCAAGGGTCTTCCTCTGCGTGGTGGTACTACCTCACCATCGGGTCTATTTTGGTCTTTAGACAGCGTTATACGTGTTTCCTATACACCAACTACAGTGACTTCAGGAACCACTTCTAGCACGTTCTATTGGCGTTATGACTTAATCTCTCAACAAACCTCAATCATGTCTTCAAGTTCCGTGATTGAATATGATGGCATCTTTTACTGGGCAGGGATTGATCGTTTCTTGATGTACAACGGAGTTGTTGCCGAAGTTCCAAATTCAATGAATCTGAATTGGTTCTACGATAATGTGAATTATTCACAGCGTCAAAAGGTTTGGGTAACGAAAGTTCCACGGTTTAATGAGATTTGGTGGTTCTATCCACGTGGTGATGCGACTGAATGTACAGATGCAATTATTTACAATATAAAAGATAAGATTTGGTATGACGCTGGTTCAGCACCAGGGGCACGTCGCTCCGCAGGGTGGTTTACCGAAGTGTTTCCCAAACCTATTTGGGGTGGAACAGATACAGCAACCACGCTGTCTATTGTTGGATCAGTGTCTGGCACTACATTGACTGTGACACAAGTCAATCTTGGAGTTGTTACCATAGGTCAAGTGCTGACAGGTTCAGGCATACCTGATCAAATGGTAATTACCGCTTTGGGATCAGGATCAGGTGGAACAGGGACTTACACTGTCAATAACCCTTCAAGCACCACTGTTTCATCTACTACCATGATTGCCAATTCAAGCATCATTTGGCAACACGAGACAGGTACGAATCAAGTCTATTTGACCAACAATGATGCAATTTATTCGGCTTTTGAGACCCCTGTTTTGGGCAATCTATTGGGGTATGTAGGATCGACTCAACAGCCTGGTGAGAATAACTGGACACGCTGCGAACGCATAGAGCCTGACTTTGTACAAGTTGGTGGCATGGATGTGATTGTGACTGGTAAGGGTTATGCCGATGACATTGATCGTCCATCAGTTCCATATACATTTGACCCAACAACTCTTAAAATTGACATGCGTGAGCAACGTCGTGAGATGAGATTAAGGTTTGAATCAAATACTTTTAACGGTAATTACCAAATGGGTAAGATCGTTCTCAGCGTTGAGACAGGTGATGTACGCGGAACGGGTAACCCATGACCGTCTACGACCCAAGAGGGATGACATGGGATCAATGGTGTGCGCTGATGGCGGAGTTGTTTGCGCCTAATCAGTTGGGGACACTACCTGAAGAAAGATGGAGAGAATGGGGTGATGCGGTAGCAGGCATTGGTTACTTCATGGCATCAGGCATTGCGGATACAAGGGGATTTGAGACGTGGCAAGATTGGGCTTTTCATATGGTTGGGACAATGACAATCATAGGGACGGCTAGTTCAACAAATGCGGTGGCGTAATGGCAGATGATACAGGTTTAGTTAATAGTTGGTTCGCAGCTAACCCGAACGCTACACAGGCGGATGCGGCGGCTGCGGTGCAAGCCTATGGTGGACTGACACCTGACTTGGCACAAGCCTTGGCTACTCACTATGGCACTTCGGCTGACAACGTCAACACTGCATATCAGCAGTTGACTGCGCCCACTCCAACTCCTACTCCAACTCCCGTTCCTGCGCCTACTCCAGTCCCAACGCCTACACCGACTTCATCACCACTGGCAACACCAACTTATACACAGTACACACCAGATCAAATACAAAACTATTTGACCTCAAACCCTGGTGTCAATGTTGCGTTGGCTGAACAAAAAACAAATGCAGATCCAAACGCAGTTGCCTCTGTAATCGCTGGGATGGCAACAACTCCAAATAATCCATTGGCATCAATTGTCCAAGGAAATATAAAGCCAACATATACCAATACAGAGATAGCGGCTGATGCGAATGCTATCTTGAATAGTGGTGGAACTTATGCTGACGTTGCAAAAGAGCTAGATGCAAAGGGTGTGACGCCCACGCAGTTGGCCACGGCATTGAATATAAACCCTGCTTACGTACAGAATCAGTACAACATAGCTGATCCTACAGGCTCACAAGTCAAGGCTTATTCGGGTGATAAGGCACCATCGACCGCATCAGACACAAGTAATAACTTCAACACAACATACAACGCGCTTCAATATGGAAATACAAAAGTTGTTCAAACTGGAGCAGATGAATCAGGCGCTCCAACGTATGGCCTTCAAGATGCCAACGGCAACATATTGCCTGGCACTCCTATTGATATGGGGAATGGCGTCTATGACGTTCAAGTTGGCTCTGCTGGTGGAATCATTCACACATATACAACTCTTAGTTCTGATGGGACATTAAATCCTGTTACCGACTACAGTACACAAGTTGACTACACGGGTGGAAACAAGGGTGGATTTGTAAATCAAGTGGCATCAGGTATTTCTGCTTTATCGCCTGTGCTTGGCCCAGCCTCAGCTATCCTAGCCCCAGAGCTTCCATTGTTGGGAACTGTGCTTTCTGGTGCTAACACTGTCAATGCTATCAACAACAACAATCCATTGGGTGCTCTTTTGGGTGGAGTTAACACCGCCCTATCATTGAATGGAACTGGGCCTGTAACAGATAAATCTCCTTTAGATCAAGGAACTGTTGATTTATTAAAGAATGCACAGACTGGTCTAACCATAGCCAATGCTATTAAAACAAATAATCCATTGGCTCTTGCTAGTACGGTATCTAAAGCTTTGGGGATCAATACTGACCCATTGGTTGCGAATGCACTCACAGGTGCAAGTCTTGCTCTTGCAATATCCAAGAATGACATGAATGGAATGATGTCCGCAGCGATGTCATTGGCAAAGAGCAACAACCCAACAATTGCATCATCTGCGCAAAAAGTTATTGATACAGCCAACAATGGTGGTGATGTTACGCAAGCTGCGAGTGACATGACTCAATACGTTGACAAGGCACAAAAATACTATGACTACGCAATTAGTCAAGGCAAGTCAGATGCTGAAGCCACCATGTTTGTGAACGCTACATTGGGCGGTGGTGGCGGTGGATCAATGGTGAATACCATGCTAGATTTGGGAACCGTTGGTGGATATCCAAACGGTATGCCAATAGTTCCACCTGCAACCTTGGGCTCATCAGGCGTTGGGACATCTGCTAATGTAAATAGTGGAGGAACCAATGCACCTTCATACATACCATTAGACAAGTTAGATGTTGGTAATCCTTTGGTTACCAACGCAACCAATGCAATCAATAATGCAATAGATACTAATGGAGTTCCTGAAGGCACTGATTTGAGTGGCGGAACTTACGTTAAAAGTGAAAATGATCCTGATACTGGTGAAACAGTATTCAGTGTCCAAAAGCCTGTTTCGTTCACAAATGCAGATGGTCAGTCTACAGGATACACAATCATGTATGAGCCTGTTTCAGGCAAGACCATGTATGTGTATCAGCAATATAACAACCAAACGGGTAATTGGACTATTGCGCAAAGTGCGCAACCACCTACATTCAACGATCAATCACAGCAATTTGACAACATCAAGCCATTGGACATACCTCCAGAGGCAAAAGACAGTACATCAAAAACTGACACAACAACTGAGTCTCCTTTAGTCAATGCGGGTGTAACGGATAACACCAAAAATGATGTCAACTCAAAAGTCAACTCACCCTTAGTTGATAATAAACCAACCTCAAATGACGTTAATCCTGATCTTGTGAGCCCATTGGCAACACAAACAGGGCCAAATAGCACATCTAAAGTTCCAAGCAATATATCTGGGCCATTTCCCTTGGGAGGTTCGCCAGTAGGCGCGATAGCCAATACTAATGGCACAAGTCCAAGTGGAGTTGTTGCCAATGTATCTCCAAATTACAATAATTTTGGTGTTCCATCAGGTGTGCCCACTGGTACTCCTTCTGGTACGCCTTCAGGCACTCCATCAGGAACACCTTCAGGAACGCCTTCGGGAACTCCTACACCTACATCTACACCTACATCTACACCAACACCGACTTCTACTCCTAGTTCCACACCTAGCTCATCTCCATTGAGTACACCTACAAAAACAACCACAACCACTACAGGTGGTGGTTCATCCAACACATCATTGCCTATGGTTGCTACCATGTTGGCAGGGGCGCCCGTCTATGGTGATCAAGCACATCTACAGAAGTTAAAACAACTGTACGATAGCCTTGACCCTGGGCTTGCACAGCTTTTAGCCAAAGAAGGCATCAAAGCGCCTGAAGTGGCAAAACAGCAAGAACAATCTGACCAACCTACTGCTGAGCAATTGGCTGAAATCAATAAAGAGATCAAGTCAGAACAACCCCCAGTGGCTGAACAAATGTTGATGGCAGACGGTGGTAGCACTTTCCAAGATTTGGTAAAACAAACAGAGTACAAGAACATTGCGCCTGTAGCCCCTACGATTTTGCAAGCCGCGCCCGTGACTCAACAAGAGTCTAGGATAAGCCCTCTACATTACCTCAAGCAAGGCATCAGGAGAGAAGCTCCAAGCACTTCTTTGCTTGCCAAAGGGGGGTTACCCAAGAAGTACCATGAAGCCATGCCAGAGGGTCATAATCCCGAATTTATCACTGGTTTGACGGGTTACTATGCCAGTGGCAAAGGAACGGGTCAGAGCGATGATATCCCAGCGATGCTCCACGAAGGTGATCATGTGGCTGATGCTGATGTAGTTGCAGCATTGGGTGATGGATCAAGCAAAGCTGGCGCCCAAGTTTTAGATAATTTAAGAAAAAGTATTCCTTATGCAAAAGGTGGTGAGGCTAAATCTGAGCCAGTACCCGCCAAAATTGCAGATGGTGAATATGTTTTTCCTGCTGCATTTGTAACTGCACTTGGTGGTGGGGATAATAAATTAGGTGCAAAATTATTAGATACTATGAGGGAAGAGCTAAGAAAACACAAGCGATCAGCTCCAGATAACAAAATTCCCCCAAAAGCCTTTTCCCCATTAAAATACATAGAAATGGGACTTAAGGGCAATGGCACAAGAAAATTTAAGTAAAGGCAATCAATATCATGGCTAACCTTTTACAGTCATCACAAACGCAAAATACAACCGCACCAGATTACTACACAAACTATCTGAGCAATATTGCCTCTCAGGGCGCTGCAGCGGTAAATCCCACAACTGGCGCTCAGTTTGTTGGCCCTACTGACTTACAAAATCAAGCCTTTAAAGATGTTAGTGGCGCAGCGAGTGCTTATCAGCCTACCCTTCAGGCGGCTGGCACTACTCTTACGAGTGCAGGTACTTCAACATCTCCGTTGGCATCGGCTAATCCTTATCTAACTGCGGCGGGTGCGAACCCAGCGCAAGAAGCCGCTGCGAACATGAATCCTTTTGCCTCTTCAGTTGCTAATCAATTGAGCAACATAGGCATGAGGAACATTCAACAGAACCTTGATCCGAACGCGACCGCTGCAGGCGTGGGAACAGGTCAGTATGGTTCACAACGTGGTGCTCAAGTATTGGGTCAAGTTAACGCAAATGCACTGAATGATTTGAACACACAAATTGGTCAGTTGATGAACACTGGCTACAACACCGCCTTGACGACTGCTGAGCAACAGAATCAATTGCAAGGACAGTTGGGAAGCACGGCTGCGAATGCGGCCTCTGCAGGTCAACAAAACCTCACAAATCTTGGTGCTCAACAGTCAGCGCTCGCAGCTCAAAATCAAGCTCTTGGGTTGGGTGATGTCAATGCATTGTCTACTCTTGGTGGCCAACAACAGACCATCGCTCAGAATCAACAGTTGTTTCCATTGACAAACTTGTCTACCTTGTCAGGTTTACTTCGTGGATACAACGTGCCTACAAGCACTACTACAATTGCACAAGGTTCTCCATTGTCTGGATTGGCTACAGTTGGATCTGGTTTAGCAGGATTAATGCAAACACCTTCTAGTGGTGGTCAAAGCTTATTCACTCAATTAACAGGCAAGTCTAATTTGAGCGATTTAATCAATGGGACACCGTCTGGAGGAACTCCATTTGATGGAAATCCATTGGGTGCATCTAATGTTGATACAAGTGGTTGGAAGCAAGTTGGAGATAACATGTTTACTACAAGCACTGGTCAATTAGTTGACTCTGAAGGTAATCCTCTTGCATAAGGAATAAATCATGGCTGAAAAAACACCTTTGATGTACGATGTTCAAGCACCTGATCAATCTAAAATTAATCCAGCAGGATTTGAAGACCCACGCATAGCTAAAACTTACGAAGATGTTAATGCATCAAGAGAACAATTAATAAAATCTCTTGAAGAACGTTATGCACAACCAAATTGGTGGAAGATAGCAGCAGGGTTTGCTAAACCACAATTAGGTGGTTTCATGGCTTCTCTTGGATCTGCTTCAGAGGCGCTTGGAGAGAATGTTGAGCAACAACGTGCCATACAACCTACTATTGCTAACATGAGATCACAGTTGGCTCAACAAAACTTAGCATTAACACAAAGCAAAGTTGCGGATGAAATTTTGCAAAAAGAAGGAGTTAATTCGCAATCAACTGCAAAAATTGTAAGGCTTGCGCCTGAGTCACCACAAGCTAAAGCGCTTTTGCAATCGGCACAAGTTGCTAGTACACAAGCTGGCACAAAATCAACAGAATTAAGTACACAAGTCAAAGCATTGGAATCATCTGGAAAAGATCCACGTATGGCTGCCTTAGCCACAATTTATGCACCAGATGTAAAATTAGAAGATCGAAAAGCAGCTGAAAAAATTATCAATGATAGCAAGCCACCTCAAATTGAAGATCAAACATGGGTTGGTATGAGCCCTTATGATAAACAAGAAGCTGTGCGCAAGTATGCAGATACACAACGTGAAATAGGACTCACGGAAGAAGAAAAATCACGAGAGCAAGCAAAATCTGCTTATGATCGTTTGCCACTTTTAAGAAACATTCGTGAAACCGCACTTGGTTTAGGTGTACCTAGTATCAAAGATCCAAATGGGAAAGTTGTTAGTGGCCAAGAGCAAATGGCAGGTTTGTTAAATTATTTTGGTGGAAACAATCCAATTGAAGTTATTGCTCGCGCTGCAGCAGATGGAAAGTTTGGAGATTTATTAGCAAACATTGATACTTATGCACGTCAATCAGGTATGAGTCCAGAAGCTAGAGATAATTTCCAAAAACTTGTAAAAATGTTGAATGAAAATCAAATTAGTATGCGTGGTTCATCATTGAATCCTACTGACGCATTTTCATCAATGCAAACAATGGCATCTCCTAATATTGGCAATTCTCAAAAAGCATTGGTAACTTTAGTTGATTTAATGGGGCACTCTGAAAAGCATGCCCAAGAACGACATGGTTACATGATTAATGCTGGTATACCTGCACGTCAATTACGTCTTGATCCACAATATCTTTCTTTAGAAAAAAAATATGCGGATCAACATGCAGAAATTGCTAAAAATGATCCTACAAAATCTACACCACCCTGGTATAGCCCACCACAGCCATCCACACCTTCTACTAAATCAAGTGCGCGTTCATCTAATGATGGTTTGCCACTTGGATTTCACAGAGAAGGAAAAAGAATTGTAAGGGATTAACATGGCAACTATTGCACAAGACTATAACAATCCTGGAAACTTACGCCCACCCAAAGGCGTAACTTATGAAGGACAAATTGGTATTGGTGACAAAGGTTTTGCTATCTTTGAAACTCCCGAAGCTGGCAGAACTGCGCTAATTAATGACATACAACACAAAATACAAAATGGTTTAAATACGCCAGATTCTTTTTTAGATAAATATGCACCTGAAGGTGACAACCCTGATGATGTTAGAGACAGATACAAAATTCACTTAATGAATCATTTAGGTCTTAAAAGTAGTGATGAGCCTTTTCCTAAAGAATCACATGAAAAATTAGCTGATGCTATTGCACAATTTGAAAGTGGAACACCTAACATTGTTGAGCCCAAAACCACAGAAACACAGTCAGAATCAAAAGAAACAATTCCATCAGAAACAGTTAAATCTGTAGAAACAGTTAAATCAGCACCATCACAAACAGTTTCTCCTATTGTTGGTGGTGCAATTGGTGCATCATTGGGTGCCTCTGCTGGATCAGTTGCTTCTATTGCTAAAGCCAAATATGACTTGGCAAAAAAAGGCCTACAAATGGCTGGGATAATTGATAAGCCACAAGCTCAGGTAATTGCGCCCACTCAACCTATTGTTAGTGAACCTGTTCAAAGCGCAGAACTAACTGGAGAAACTCCAGGAGGTAAGTGGGGCGCTAAAACTGGCTATGGTGTTGGAGAAGGTACAGTAGAAGATGTTGCTTCTGCATACAAGAGAAGAGCAGGTCAAGGAAAAATTACAAGTCGACTTTCAAAAATGTATGGAGTCAGAAAACCAGGAGAAAGTCCTGATCTTTTTCAACGCATGATTGACAGAAAAAATGCTAAAGAAACGGCCGATCTTTTGGCTGAAACACAAAAGGCAGAAGAAGCAGCAACTGCAGCAAAGTTGGCCGAACAAGCAAAGTCAGTGTCTCCTTTGTATGAATATGCTAAAAAACTTATTTCTTATCCTGTTAGAGGTTTAATTGGAGGAGCATCACTAGGTGCGGGTGGTGTTGATGCATACAATAAATTTCATCAAGGACTAACAGATGAAGCCATATCTTCTGGTCTTGGCGGTATTGCAGGTGCAATTACATCGCCACTTGCTTTGCCAATAGTTGGTGCTTCTCAACTGTATAACGCTGCTGGTGAACGAATTAGACATCTACAAAAAAATCCAGAAGATTACAAGTTAGACACTAACCAATATGATCCTATGGGAAATCTTCAATGATCATTCATAATAAAAAACACAAGCCAAAAAACTGATGAATGTAATAAAGCTAAAACAATAAATATCGCAAGTACCATTTTTACCTCTTCTTTGCAGAAGCCATTTTCCCCCAGACTCATCATCTGGGGGATTTTTTTACTTCTCGTTGAGTTCGTAGTAGCGCACTTGCTTTAAGCGCTGACCCACCAATGTGTTGAGACCACTTGCAATCTCCACGCACTTCTCTAGCTCATCAGTCCTGATGAAGGGCTCAGCAAAGCGTACAAACGCGTTTGCCATCAAGACGAGGTCATCCTCTAGGAAGTTATGATTCTCCTCAAGCATGACCGTTCTGAAGGCGTCTCCGACCTGTTTAGCATTTAACTCCATATTAAACTCCAAAAGAATTTTTGATTTTCCAGTAGTGCAAAAGGGTTTGGAACATCTCCCACCCACGTTTGAGGTCGGCTTCTGACCATTCGACAATTCGAATGAGGCCAGGGTAACTAACCGATGCAAACACATTCGCACAGCGAGCATGGGGGATGCCGAGTCCGTAGCGGTAGGCTGCGAGTTGCATACACTGTTCGTCATAGCCCTCGATCTTGTCGTCCTCACCAAACTCCTTGGTCTTCGCATCTAAAACGATCCCCAAGGGGGCTGTTTCGTCTGGCATGCAATGCAAATCCACCTTACCACCGTACCCCATGTTGTTGGAGAAAGAACGCTCTGTGAGCCATTCTTGGAAGGGGTGAGTACCGAAGTGCTCGAATACCTTTTCCTCGAATGCCTTGGCGATGTCAATGTGCTCGACATCCTTGCGTCCACCGTACCACTTCTCAATGGATTCGTGGACACGGGTTCCCCGTTCGGCTGCGCGTTTTCCCGTTTCTTTGGAGTCGGCAACGATGCGAGCAATGAAGGCTTGCTCGGTCTCGCCTTGGACTCGTGGGAGGGTGAGCGCTGCCAACAGCATCTGCTCGTTCTTCCAGACCTCTAGACCGGGCTTAGCGATGACTTTCAAGATGGTTGATACCGAAGGCACCAAGTTCATCTTGCGAGCGTCTCCAAGCGTTGTAGGGCGGTCTGAGCCGTTCTTTGCCTTAACTGTGTACTGTGGTGCTCCATCCTCTGCACGGTACCAATGCGTTCCTTCAGAAGCTCTTGCAATAATTGTTGTCATAGTTTCCTCGCTTTCATCATTTCATCTGCTAATGCGTATGCATCTAATGCAATAGCATCAATTGGTGCATCTTCGTAGTCAGGACGACTATTCATTGATTGCATGGCAAGACCAGCGAACCAGTCTCTCAAGTCCATGCCTTGTTGAAAACTCAATGTCTTGTCGTTATATGGAAATGCTTTCATTTTCTTCTCTCCAAAATAGGAAGGTTAGCTTCTGTGGGCACATAGATGATTTGGTTTTGTGAGTGCTCCAAATTGTTAATGTACAAATAGCGCAAATACGCCTCATTGTTGTTGAGTGAGTCACCGATGATTTTGTTGGCCTTGGCTACACCTTCAGCGCGGATCACCTCAGCGTCAGCAAGGAGCTTGGCTGATTCCATCTTGGCGTGAGCCTCTTGGATGGCGGTCTGCTTAGAGTAGTTGGCTCTGGCTAACTCGGCCTCACCTTCATTGCGTTGTTCATAGATTTTGTACTGTGGCATGACTAACATGCACGACGGCACAAACACAATTCCAAGGCAAATAAACGCAAGTATTATTCTGATTAATGATTTATTTTCATCCATTTTGCTCTCCTAATTTAATCCTTTAGTTCTAAAACGGAATATCCGAGTCCACATCTTCATCAATACTTGCAACAGATGAAGTGGAGTTGTTGCCACCCTTGGCTTTATTGAACTCAGGGGAAGCAATGATTTTTTGCTTCAAGTTGTCGCTGAATGTCTCAAACATATCCCAGTTGGGGTTGTCGAGGTTGAACATCTCGATCTTATTGACGCCTTCAGGAAGACCTGCCTTCTTCATCATGGATGGGACTGGCGTCACGGTGTCAATGTTGACGTAGGTTTTGCCGTCCTTGCCTGGTCGCTCAATCACGTTCAGCAAGCACCAAGCGCCAAGGACTGTTTCCAAGTCAAAGCGACGCATTTCCTCTTGGGTGAATGGCTTACCCCTCCATGACTGTAGATCAAGCCTTAGATTGGCTTTCTCGCTCCACGATAGGGTGTAGTTCTTGAACATTGCAAAGGGACGACCATCACGCATTTTGAGCGTTGTGCCATCCTCTTTGGTGGTGTGGATTTCCCATCCAAGCATGATCTTGTGTAGGAACTTGACTTGACCCATGTACTCAGACTTCTGAGTGCCTAGATCAACGATTCGGTAGCACCGTGCGAGGTGCATACCAGGTGGACATGATTCAAATGCTCCACCAGATTCTTCAACGTAAAAAGCCATAACATTCTCCAATAACGAGATAACACGTTCAAATCGAACGCAGACGAACTATAACACGAAATTAGATTAGACAACAACAAATTATTAGATTACAATAAAAATAACACCAAGAAGTGTGGGGGCTGAGTGGGCATGAAGTCGGTCAAGGGCGCTCTGAACTGCAGTGTCTGGCCAGTAAATTGTAGTTAACGCTTTCATCCCGATACTCCACGCAGGTCGCAACTGCAATCAGTCTTCACTCTTGTTGGTGTCATAACAAAAGGAATAAAGAATGACATTGGAGGAATATTTTAAAGACGAGCCAAGGGGGGCTAAAGCTGAGATGGCTGAGTATTTGGGCATCTCCCCTACATGGCTTGGGCAAATACTTAGTGGGGTGAGGAAGGCATCTCCTAAGCTTGCAATAGCGATTGAGAAGGCGACACAAGGCTTGGTCACACGCAAAGACATGCGACCAGACTTGTATCTCTAAAAAATGATATAGTATTGTAGAACACGGATAAGTTGGGATTGATCCCCTAACTGAAAAGCGTACCTCCCGCCTGCCGTTGTTTCTTTCTGGAGGTGTTGCGAGGTTTACATGAAAATTTGTTCTACATGCAAGGCATCAAAGCCTTTTGAAGAGTTCTATATAAATAAAAGAACTCTTGATGGTTATTGCTATCAATGCAAAAAATGCCAAATTATTTATAACAAAAAATGGATTGAAAAAAATCCAGAAAAAAAACAAATATATAAAGAAAAAGATATTTCAAGATTTAATGCTTGGAGCAAAAAATGGCGTGCTGAAAATCCTGAAAAAATTAAAGAGAGAGATGCAAAATATTATAAAAAAAATTCAGAAAAAATTAAAGAAAAAAAACAAATATATAGAAAAGAAAATCCTGAAATTATTTCTGTTGCAAGACACCGTTATAGAGCATTAAAACGTAATGCAAGTGGTTCTTATAACAAAGAAGACATTCAATTTTTGTTTATTGCGCAACGTGGTCTTTGTGCCATGTGTCAGGTAGACATTAAAAAACAAAAACATCATGTAGATCACATCATGCCATTAGCGCGTCAAGGAACAAATGATAAAACAAATTTGCAATTACTTTGCCCAACATGCAATCGCAAAAAAAGTGCAAAACACCCCATAGACTTTGCCCAACAAATGGGCTTTCTTTTATAACTTTGGAGAACAATATGGCAATAAGAATGGTAAATTTGAAAGACATACGGATTGATGGAGGCACACAATTCCGTGAAGCAATTGATCAAGACTTGGTCAAAGAGTACAAAGAAGACATGCTCGGTGGAGACGTTTTTCCTCTGATAGACTGCACATTTGATGGTTCAACTTATTGGTTGGCTCGTGGGTTTCACCGATACTTTGCCATGCAAGCTTTAGGGCTGAAACAAGTGGAGATCAACTATAAGCCTGGTACTCAAGAGGATGCCCAAGACTGGGCTTTGGGGGACAACGCTGAACATGGCTTGCGTCGCAGTCCAAAGACCAAGCGCAATCAAGTGGAGTCTGCTCTGTCCATGGAACGCCATAAGGACAAGTCTGACCGTGAAATAGCAAAACTCTGTAAGGTAAGCCACACCTTTGTGGCGTCTATGAGAAATCCCAAGGTCAAAGAACGCCAAGCAGAAAACCAGAAAAAACACAAGGAAAGTGGCAACAACTCCACTCCTGTTGAGACTGGCAACAACTCCACTTATGTGGAAAAACCATCCATGACTCAAGACTTTGCGCCCTCTGCGGAGGAGCTTGAGGCGAATCAATTGATGATTCAGCGCGACATGGAGGTCATGAATAAGATTCTAGAATCTGATGATGTGATTGCTACCCTACACGCTGAAGTCAAGAGGTTAAGCGATGACAATGCAAGCTTACAGAGCCGAGTCAATGCTTTGATGAGAGAAAAGAACAAAGCTGTGGAGTTGTTACAGAAAGCCCAACGTGAATTAGACAAACTCAAGAAAGCCAAAAAATGAACAAAATTGGTGCAATTCTTTTTTTATTTAAATGCACGTTTATTGTTGCTTTAAGAATGATTAAAGGCTTAACGTGGAACATTATTATGGTTGATCTTGAAGAAAAAAACGGAACACGAACACAATTAACTTTTAAACGTGGTATGAAAGACTACCACTTACATGAATGGAATAGATAATGAACCAAGTCCTAGCTCCAAGTGAGAGTGATGATGGAACAACCTTCCCACCACCAAGACCCTTCCAAACTCAAGCCCATGAAGCACTTCGCCAAGGGTTTAAGAATGGCCACAAGAACCAAGTGATCATGGCACCTACGGGTGCTGGTAAGACCTACCTCGGCATGCGCATCTGCAACGAAGCCATGCAAAAGGGGAAACGTGCAGTCTTCCTTTGTGATCGAACTACCCTGATTGATCAAACCTCCGATGTGGCTGAGAAATATGGCCTCAAAGATCATGGCATTATCCAAGCCAACCATTGGAGGCGTGATCCAGATCAACTCCTACAGATCGCTTCAGTTCAGACCATCGCCAAGCGTCAGTTCTGGCCAAAGATGGATGTCCTCGTGGTGGATGAGTGCTTCCCCGGCGACACATTGATTTCAACCCCTTACGGGCCAAAAGAGATACGCACACTGCATAGTGGTGGACTCATATATAATGCAATGGGCGTTGGCCGAATTGATTCCATTTTTTCCAAGCCAGCATCATCAATTTGCACTGTGAGGTTGTCCGATGGAACAAAGTTTGAATGCACGCCAGACCATCCAATATTTACCAACGTGGGATGGCGACCCGCTGGCTTCTTGGAAGTCGGTACGAGGTTATTTCGCTTTCAAGACGTGTGCGGTTTGTACAAAATCCTTCACACCAAAAATGGTGAAAGGCTACAACGGGAAACCAATGCCGCAACTAGAATCGAACTTCAGTCAACAGAAATGCTGTGGGAAATCTTGTGCGAAGAAGTTGAAGAACCCGATGCACTCCGAAGAATCGCGCCTGAAGATGCAGAAAACATTGAAGGCAATAAAGCATGGGCCAAAGGTACGTGGAGGCAATGGTACTGGTCTAACAAGACCACAAAGCATGGCGGTACAAGCGTTAGGCTCCCAGTGGCTTACGGAGGTCGTTATTTGCACTATGAAGTCCTCGAAGCAGGGTTATCCGCATCATTACAAAGTGGATGTGGCGAACAAGGAACTGATGATTGCAATCGAGTTGGATGGCCAGAGTCATGGCTCCTTGAAGCGCCAGTCACAGGACAGAAAAAAGGATTCTTTGCTTCGCAGCCTTGGGTGGAAAGTGTTGAGGTTGAAGAACGAGGAAGCGATGAACTTGTTTACAACCTACGGGTCTCAGGCCATCCATCATATTTTGCAAATGGCGTGCTAGTTCACAACTGCCATACCATGTACAAGGCGTGGACTGACTATGCGGTGCAAACGGGGGCTGCGGTCATTGGTCTGTCAGCAACTCCATTCTCTACTGGGATGGGAAAGATCTTCTCAAACCTCATTAACGCCACCACAATGCACGATTTGACGGTGTCAGGGGTGTTGGTACCCATGAGGATATTTTCTTGCACCAAGCCCGATATGAAGGGCGCTGAGACCGCTGGTGGGGAGTGGACAGACAAGGCGGCCGAAGAACGTGGCATGAAGATCGTGGGGGACGTGGTCACCGAATGGAGGCGTTTTGCTGAGAATCGGAAGACGATTGTCTTTGGGGCTACGATTGCTCACTGTAAAGAGTTGGCTAAGCAGTTCATTGACCAAGGCGTGATGGCTGCTGTCTTTACCTCTGAGACCACTAAGGCTGAGCGCAAGATGCTCTTGGATGAGTATAGAAAGAATGATAGTGTTCTCAAGATTTTGATCAGCGTGGAAGCCTTAGCCAAGGGATTTGACGTGCCCGACGTAGGCTGTGTGTGTGATGCACGACCATTGAGGAAGTCATTGTCCACCGCAATCCAGATGTGGGGGCGTGGGCTGAGGTCGGCACCCAACAAGGAGGACTGTTACCTCTTAGACTTCAGTGGCAACATCATCCGCTTTGCTGAGGACTATTCGGATATTTACTTCAACGGTCTTGACGCCTTAGACGATGGCGAGAAGCTTGACAAGAAGATCAGAAAGGACGAAGACTACGAGTTGAAGGGTTGCCCTCGGTGTGGATATAAACCCTTTGCCAAGCGTTGTATGGGCTGTGGGTACGAGAAGATCAGCCAAGCAATCACGGAAACGTTGCCAGGTCACATGCAAGAGATCTTTATCGGTGAGGGGAAGAATAAGAAAAAGCTCGCGGACAACGCTCAGCACTTGTGGCATCAAGTGGTAACCTATGCCAAGTTCCATAGTAAGCCTGAGACCCAAAAGGGTAGGGCATATCACTTGTACAAAAAGATCACTGGTCAAGATCCTATGTGGCAATTTTCCTCAGCACCACAGGTTGAGATATCTAGAAATGTTGTGAACAAAATCACACAATTGAACATGGCCTGGCGTAAGGGGATGCAAAAATGAGCTTCATAGACTTTGCACGAGCCCATGGGGTGGAGGTCGATCCATCCCGTTTATACCCTTCCGACAAGATCAAACGCTGCGGTACCGTGGATAAGCCTAAGAGTGGCAACGGTGCTTACTTCTGGGACGGTCAGCGCGGATGGGTCTTTGACTGGTCAGGAGAGGCTAGGACGATCTGGTACGAGGATCCCCATGCCAAACCATGGACAGATCAAGAAAAGCGCCAATGGGCTTTAAAACGCCAAGTGGCGAATTCAGAGAAGGATCGAGCCTATGAGTTGGCGTCTGAAAAGGCTGACATCATTCTAAAAAGGGCTGACCTCAAAGAGCATGGTTACCTCGTAATCAAAGGCTTTCCAGAAGAGCTAGGCTTAGTCTCTGAAGATCGTCTTTTAATCCCCATGAGGAACGTGGTCACGAATAAACTCCAAGGCTATCAGTCAATCTGGTGGAACATGGAGGAGAGGAAGTACGAGAAGAAAATGCTTTTAGGCATGAGGGCTAAGAATGCAGTCCACCGACTAGGCTCTAAAACAGCGTCAGAGACGTGGTTGGTCGAAGGATATGCCACAGGCTTGTCCGTGTACCATGCGCTTCGTAGCATCGGTTCTGATGCGTCTGTGGTGGTTTGCTTTTCGGCATCCAATCTGGTTCAGGTTGCCGATCAGATCAAGGGGCAACGTTTTGTCTTTGCTGACAACGATGAGAGCAAGACAGGCGAGAAGTCTGCGGAGCAAACAGGACTCCCTTGGACGATGGCAGATACTGTTGGATTTGATGCCAATGATCTACACGTTAAGAGTGGATTGTTTGCTGTTGTTGGAAAAATTATGCAATTACGTAGAAAGGTGTTGACAAGCGTTGGTGCTTGATGGGTATAATTCATTTAACTTGTTGGAAGTGAGACGCCAACAAAAGAACCGTTAGTTCAAGCTCCGGCCCCGTTAGGGGTTGGCTCCCTCGAAAGGGGTTGCCCGTCTCACTCGGGGCTTGACCTAACGGTTTTTTTTCGTCTTAATCCAGCCGTACTCCGCACGATAGCAAGCACCCCAGTCGTGGTGGCGCGGAAGGAAAGCGTATCCTACTAGAACGACTAACTAGTGGGTGTGAGCCTTAGTAAGGGGACTCACACAGGCATACACGATTGTGACGGCGTTAGCGTGTATCCCGATGAACTGCTCGTCATGCGCACTTGGCCTTTTTGAGTCACTGACCATTAAGGTGGAGATTGTGAACTTCATCCGTTCACCTTGTGTAGCTTTGGCTGAAATTTTTTTGACTTTGAAATCAAACTTTGTGTTAGACTAGTCAGACCACGACGTTGTGGGGTAAGGAGTAAAGATGAAATACAGGTTAACGTACTCGGTGATGGATGCAATGATGGCGAGCCCTGACCATCCGATGAAGGCTCAAAGGCGTGACTATCAGATGATGATCATTAGGACTTCCTTGGCGTCGATTGAACGCGCGGAGAATCCAACGACTGATGATTGGAAGATCATTTCTCAGGCGATCAACATGATGGAGATGTTAGTCGAGATGGGGTTTGCGAAAGATGAAGATGGCTTGATCAAAGATGCGATAGATGCCATGGCGAGTTCTGCGCAAAGATACAAAGACAAGAAGGTGATGAGATTCTCTGGCAACGAAATGAAAGTTATACGTGGAATCATTGACGACTATCAGACGATGATAGAGAACTTAGATGAGCGAACCATGATCCACTGCCACCGTAAGACGGAAATGCGCTTACAAGAGATTCTAAGTGGCAAGAAACGCCCAACTGATGTGAGGATACCAGCATGACTAAAGAAGAAATCATTGAGATGGCGCACAAGTCAGGTCTTCATTTGGCAACTGATGTGAACTGGATGCCAATCATTGGGCTTGAGTATCTTGAGAAATTTTCCAAACTGGTAGCAGAAAAAGCAGTTGAAGAAGCAAACCATATTATTTTTAAAAGTTGCATCAATCAACCACATTGGAAAAGATCAGCAATGCGTTATTTAAAACGCAATGCGCCAATGTTGCATCACCAAGCTGTACATGAATTTAACGAACATCCTGATGGAAGGGGACAAGAATGAAAACCAAAGAAGAAATTAAAGAAGAAATCATTGAGTTGTATGGTGCGAACAAAGCGTTAGGTGAAGTGTCAACTCGTTTGCACCAACAACAGATAGAAATTACAAAGAGACTATACGCTTTAAACCATATGTTGGGAGCAATGAAAGAAGGGGAAAAAGATGAATCACGAAAAAACATTTGAAGCAATCAACAAACTCAAAGAAATAGAGATTGAATTGCATCGTTTGAAGAACGCTTTGGAAATGACCAACAGAGCACTAGAAACAAAAGATGAGCCTGTGGGATGGATAGACAGTAAAGGCTACATGATTTGTGTAAAGACAGATGAATCTTGCAGACCTCTCTACACCACACCACAACGCACATGGGTAGGACTGACTGAAGATGAAATTCATGAGTGTTTTGAGGAATGTTGCAATCTTAAAGTTGTTGACCCGAAAGGCGGTGTTAGAGGAAGCGTAAACATTTTTGATGTGGGTATGGCAATTGAAGCCAAGCTGAAGGAGAAAAACACATGAGATTTTGGTTATATGTTATTAAAGCAGTTTGGCGTTCTGTTAGAGGGCGATGGTATGTATGGCGTGATGTACCGACAGATGTTGTGAGAAAAATTGCATCACTTTGGTACTTTGAGCGAAAAAATGAGAAAAATGAATTGGTGTATGAAGCGTATAAAGAATATCAACTTAGAAAATTAAAGGGAAAAAAACATGAATCCATTTCCAACATATAAAGAAAATGGTGAGCTAGACACTAGGTTAAGAGTAGACCCAGTAACTGGGGATGTAGGCATAGGAACACCAAAAGGAGCGCACCATATGACTAAAGATGAAATCATAGAGATGGCTTGCCAAGCATTTGGTGGCGTTATTAAAAAAGAAGAACGTGACAATTTCATAGCCTTTGCCAAACTGGTAGCAGAACATGAGCGTGAGGCTTGTGCAAGTTTGGCAGAAGAATACGCTAATGGGTTGGAACGCAATTACTCTGAGATTATTGCTGAAAACATTCGAGCAAGGGGAAAAGAATGACTAAAGAAATAGTTTTAATGAATGGCTTTGGATCAATAGCAAAAACTGCTTTTGTTGTTGTTAAAACCTCAGACAATCAAATTCAATTTTCAACTGAAACTGGGTTTGGATCATTGTTTACAGATAAAGTAAAAACAGGCAATGGTCAAACAGTTGGGGAAAGAAATAGATCTAATCTTCATGCCATGTTAGACGCATGGATTGACAAAAAAGAATGGGTGCAAGAATGACTGATGACGAAATCATAGAGATGTCTAGTAAGGCTGGCTTCAATGGTCTTTTTTCACTGATTGTATTTGCCAGAATGGTAGCAGAGCGTGAACGTGAGGAATGTGCAAAGATTGCAGAAGAACCGTGGCAAGGCAGTCCTAAAGCAATAGCAGAACTAATCCGAGCAAGGGGACAAGAATGACTAACACAGAAACTAAAATTACTTTTTACAAACCTCCTGAACCAGTTGGTTATTGGTGTTTGTATGGTGGTGGGCCTACAACAAAATTTGCTATGTTTCAAAAGCCAACTGATGAACAAATCAAAAACACAACTGAATTGTTGGGATGGATTTGGGAGGATGCGAAATGACTGACGAAGAACTAGTTGAGATGGTTAAGAAGTCTGGATGGTCTGGCATTTATACAGAATGGGCAGAGCCAACAGGCGAGGCAGACTGGTCACCGTTTAAAGTTAGCATAACTGTGCCAGTAACTATGGATCAGATCAGAGCCTTTGCCAAACTGGTAGAAAAAAAAGTGCGTGAAGAATGTGTCAAGATTTGTGATGAGAGAGTAACTGCTTATCAATATGCAACTGATCCGTGGGAACGAGAGCACATTGACGAGGCAAAACATTTAGCTGAAACAATCCGAGCAAGGGGACAAGAATGACTAAAGAAGCATTACAACTTGCATTAGAAGCTCTGACTGATTTTGATTACGACAAACGCATGAAGGCTATTGAATCCATTAAAGAAGCACTAGAAACAAAAGATAGACCCGTGCAAGTGTCTCCTCTTGAGTTTGTTGAAATTGTTTATGAGAAAGAACACTTAATTGGTAGACCAATAGTTTGGGCGCAATGGCCTAATGAGGAGAAAAAATGACTGACGAAGAAATACACAACATTTATTTGCACATGAGTGGTAAAGCAGAAGGGTTGGTTGAAGCGACTGGCAAGGCTGACTTTCCTGTATTGTTTGCTAGAGCAATCCTTGAATACGAAGGACTGACAAAAGATGCGCAAAACATGGCATCTAAATCTACTTATAAAGAACAACTAGACTGCGTAGGTTGGTTTGGCTATGACACGGGCTTGCGTCTTTGGTTTGAGGCAGACAAAAATGATGATGGCGCTATCCCGCTGTACAAAGACCAACAACAACGCACATGGGTAGGACTGAAAGATGACGATGAAATTCCTTGGGATGGGGTCGATGCCAAGTCTTTTGCCAGAGCCATTGAAGCCAAGCTGAAGGAAAAAAACTTATGAGACTAACACGAACTTTCAACGCAGGGTACGACAACTTGTATCTCAACAAGGATGATGTTGACCGATTGCTCAAGGGGCAGATGATTAAAGAATCTTCATTGATTGTTCAAATGGAAAAGCCTGAGCGTGAATGGGTTGGACT
>Ga0208871_1000156_pt1 | contig 25541 bp, 25 predicted proteins | sample CryBogCBE19Jun07_FD_184592 | JGI IMG/M metagenome (GOLD analysis project Ga0208871, IMG submission 184592) | Freshwater microbial communities from Crystal Bog, Wisconsin, USA - CBE19Jun07 (SPAdes) | ecosystem: Environmental > Aquatic > Freshwater > Bog lake | place: Crystal Bog, Wisconsin, USA...
CCACGGGTTCACGCCTTGGCTAGACAGGAAACGACTGGCAGACGAGGTGGTCTTGCGGTCAAGGAACTGCTGGCCTGCGCCTTCTGACCAGTCCAGTTGGTCACGACGCCACAGTCCTTCAGTGTTCAGGGTGCCATAGCCGGCGATGTTCTCAAAGTTGATGGACTGGCGCTGCGGGAGAATCGTGCGGTGACGAAACGCCTCTCGACGGTATGGCTCAAAGGAGGTGTTGATCGTGAACGGTCGGCCACCGAGGGAGATGGTGTCGGGGTAGATGCGTGGAGTAGTTGGCGTTGCAACCGGGACAGGGTAGAACATGTCCACGCCGCCTTTGCCGAACAGCATGGTAAGCGTCGGTGAGGTTGGGTTGACCCAGGTGGTGCTCATCGGTGCGGCAGCTTGCTGTACTGCTTGCGGATACGCTCTACTTCTTCACGGATGCGCTTCTCACGCCAGACTTCCATGCGAGCGGTGCTGTTCATAATCGCACCGGCAGGAACGTCGGTAGCCTTGCGAGGGTCGGGCTGCACCATGAAGTTGTTGCGGGAGAACTCTCGAGCCTGCATGAGTTGGATCGTCGCACCGATGACCGGAATGTCCGTGGCAGTCGGGGGCAGGTTCGGAATGGAACCCGGCTGGTTGATGGTGATGTCCTCGTTGGTAAACGATGCCGTGGCGTACTGCGACATGGTGATGAAGTTCAGGTCGGGGTTGACCGCCGTAATGAACGTGCCGAGGGGGATACCGTTGCCGATGACCTGCTGGCCGAGTTGGATGTTCGTGAACGTGGAGGGGTTCGTGATGAACTGCGAACCGATGCTGACCGTTCCTTGAATCTGGTACGACGCAACTGCGGGGTAGCCGTTGTAGGGAGGGTCTTGGTCGTTAGTCGCTGGGGTGTCGCAAATGTTGTCGCTCAGTGAGGCGAACGGCAGGAGTGGTGCCGCGTAGGTGACGTACATCGGCATACCGGGGTAGCCACCCTCGTAGATGGTGAGGGAGTTGCCCGAGGGGAACACAGTTGTGTCTTGGTAGCGACTGACGTGCCAGCGAGTAATCGGAGGGTAGTTCTTGTTCGGGAACGGCGTCTTGTATTTCAGTTCCAGAATCTCGGTGAAGTTCGTCGGGATGCCACCGAGGTCGTAGCCCATGAAGATGGGGTTGTAAGTGATGATGGCAGAGTTGATGCGAACCAGTCCCTCAGCAGAGAGGGAGTTGAGGTCGTCGTTGATCGCCACTCCACAGTCAAACTTGGAGAGCGAGGGGTTGATGTAGACCAGCGTGTTCGCATTGTGTGGAGCTGCGATGGAACCCATGTAGCCACGCTCCACCGTCACGGTGTTCTGAGTTACGGTCAAGACCAGCATCAGTTCAAGGTCAACGCTGAGAATCGCACCAGGCACAATGGCCGTTGCTGATACACCTTGGAAGTAAATGTTGTTTGTCGTTACACCGTCAAGGTAATAGCTGAGTTGCACGGTCAGTTCGGACACGCCGGACATGACTCGACGGTAGACCTTCTCTACAAGGTCGCCAAAGGAATACCCTGAGCCAATGCTGGCTGATCCACCTACGGTAATCGTTGAGGGCATTTCCTATTCTACCATTCCTACTTGAGGCCGAACCAATAGAGACGAGTACCGAGCGTTGGTGTTCCAGAGAAGGGACTGGGCAGCGCAGTCAAGGTCGTGCCGAGGACAAGCACCCGAGCACCACCAGCGAAGGTGTTGGCGGACACCGTTGCGCCGGGGTTGAGAACGGTGGCGTTGGTTGCTGCCGATGCTGCTGCGAGCGTGGGAGCAGTCGTGCTGCCGTTGCCGATCAGAAACCCGATGTAGTAAATCGTGTTGGCTGCACCGGAGTAAGAAATGTTGACGGTGATAACTCCGGTGTTGGTGCTGAGAGTGCTGGAGAAGTCCGAGGACACCGCCAACTGTGTGCCGCTTTGGGAGTAGAGAGCGACATAGCAAGTGCTCGGTGCTGATGCTGCGGAGGTCACGACGAACGACAGACTGTTGAGCGTGAAAGCAGAGGGGCTAATGAAGCCGGTGTAGTAGGCAGCTCCCTTGGTGACAGTGATGGTGGTTCCGCTTGTTGCAGGGTCGTATGTCCATGCTGTCCATGTTGATGAACCGGGAGTCCAGTAAAGGCCGGGGCCGTTGGCACCTTGGTTTCCCTGTGTGCCCTGATTTCCCTGCGAACCTTGTGCACCCGTGGCACCTTGCGCTCCTGTAGCACCTTGGGATCCAGTAGCGCCCTGAGCGCCAGTGGATCCTTGGAAGCCTTGGTTGCCCTGCGAGCCTTGAGAACCTTGAAAGCCCTGAGAACCCTGAACACCTTGGGAGCCGGTAGCACCTTGACTGCCTTGTGCGCCTTGTGAGCCGGTAGCTCCCTGCGAGCCTTGGCTTCCCATCTGTCCCTGAGGCCCCTGCGTTCCAGCAGAACCGACAGCACCGTCAAGGTTGACCGTCCATGAGTTGTAGGTTCCCGATCCAGCCGTAGCGGTGGCAGAAAGGACGAGGAGGTTGGCGATGCCGGTGTAGCCAACGACGGTGCCAATGAAGTAGTTGGTGGAGTTGTAGGCAACGACAGCAGTTTGTCCTGGCGTGTAGGACAGTCCGTTCGGGACGGTGACGTTGTAGGTGTTGCCGATGGTGATGGGCAGCGTGAAGGACGTGCTCGAGGTGGTCTGGTAGGAGTTGCCGGGGACACCTTGGTTGCCCTGCGTGCCTTGCTGGCCTTGAGGACCCTGCGAGCCAGTAGCGCCTTGGTAGCCTTGCGTTCCCTGCACGCCTTGAGCGCCGGTCACACCTTGGTAGCCTTGAGAACCTTGTGCGCCCTGATAGCCCTGCACACCTTGGCTACCCTGTGCGCCCTGTACGCCCTGATTACCTTGGTATCCCTGCGAGCCAGTAGCGCCTTGGGTTCCTTGCGCTCCGGTCGTGCCTTGATATCCCTGCAAACCCTGTGTGCCTTGGTTGCCCTGATATCCTTGAGTTCCTTGGCTGCCCTGTGCGCCGGTTGTGCCTTGACTACCTTGCGAGCCTTGGTATCCCTGCGGCCCGGTGGAACCTTGTGCGCCAGTAGTTCCCTGACTACCTTGAGCACCTTGCGAACCTTGTGCGCCCTGAGCGCCGGGGGAACCTGCGAGGCTGATCGTCCATGTTCCGCTGTAGGTTCCAGAAGCACCAGCCTGAGCAATGATCTCGCCGGAGAGCACCCACGAGCCCCAACCCGAGTTGTAGTAGTAGTTGTTGATGAGGTAGGTGAGGTAGGCGCCCCCGGAATAGGAGACAATGGCAGTCTGTCCTGCGACAAAACCTAGCCCTGATGAAACAAGGAAGTTGAAAATGTAGGGCAGCGGCGACAACGGAAGCGTGATGGTTGCCGTGGTGGTTGTCTCGTACAGCGTGCCAGCGGTGCCTTGACTACCCTGCGTGCCTTGTGATCCTTGCGACCCCTGTGAACCTTGAGCGCCCTGAATACCTTGTGCGCCTTGGAAGCCTTGGAAGCCTTGGAAGCCTTGGAAGCCTTGGAAGCCTTGGTAGCCCTGCGGGCCGATGTCTCCTTGTGGTCCCTGAGCACCGTCGTTGCCTTGCGGTCCCTGCGCCCCATCGTTGCCCTGAGCGCCCTGTGGTCCCTGTGCGCCGACTGCACCAGCGAGGGAGTCGTCCAGTGCCCATGAGTGGTTGTAGACCGTCTGAGAGAATCCGGCTACTGGGTAGGCAACGTGGACGTAGTACGCCTCTTGCGTCTGAACCTCTAACTGCCACTGACCGGGACCACCGAACTGCGGTCCAGGAGTGACGGGTCCTGCGTCAACACCACCTGAGGGGGGAGCCTGACCTTGAACGGGAGGAGAGGTGAAGCGTGAAGCGAGGTACGCGTCAACCTGAACGTTCGAGAGAACGCCGGTAGGACCTTCAACGATTCCCGACAGGTAGTAACTCACTTGGAGGCTGCGACTTCTTTCTCGTGAACTTCCATGCGTTCGGCAACCTCAACGGTGGCCTCTTGAATCTGGCGAGACAGTGATGCGGTGGGTGCGACTTGGCCGGAGATCAACTCAAACTCGGTGCGAGCTGTAGCCTCAAGGCGGTCGGCGTTGACCGTACCCTTGACCTCAAGACCTTCCTTCCTCATGCGCTTGTAAGCGGCGATGTCCTTCTCACGCTGCGTCCAGTACCGCTTGTCTGCAACGGCCTGAGGCTTGCGTGTAGGCATGTCTGAGGGCTGACCAATGGCGACGCTCCTGACCTTGCAGCCGAAGCAGTCATCGCCGTGCTGTCCGAAGTGCGTGCGTTCCATCAGTCCTCCGTGATGTAGTCTGCGTAACCAGCGTTACTCAGTAACAATGCTACACCGGGGTCAACATACGATGGCCTGTCCCACATCTGCTTGATCCAGACCTCGTGCGAAGTCTCAAAGTACGTCTGCTGTGGAGGAGTGACGTCGAAGTTGACGTAGTATCCCCAAGCGAACGGACCAGACGGATCGTTCGGATTCCACGGATAAGGAATGTTCGTGTTGGAGTTCTCGGGCGTGGGGTAGTTCTGCACGAACGTACCGTCGCTCAACCAGAACACCTCGACGTAGGCCGAGTAGGGTTGGTAGAACTTGAACAGCGCCTTCTGCTGTGGAGCAGAGGTCGGGAGAAACCGAGGGACGTTCTGAACTCTAGGCGGTGTGAAGGTAGGCATCTACCACCGCTTGTTCTTAGGCATCCTCGCAACGATCTCGGCATCACCAGCGTTACGCATGGAGCCAAAGGGGTTGACGTATTCCTCAGTGCCACCACCAACGGGAGCGTTCACACGCAGGACGCCGTTGTGCTCGACTTCCTCTTGGAGCGTGGTCGGTGAGAAGTCCATCGTGTAGCCCACCTGAGCTGCGCTGCGGGTGTCTGTCTGTGAGTCACGGGACATTAGTTGTCCTCCCAAACCTTGAAGTGGTCAACCTGCGGGAACTGGCCGGAGCCGTTCATCTGTCCCATGATGGGGTAGCAGACGCCGGTGATTCCGTCCCATGTTGCAGGCTTGTAGGTAGCAACCTTCATGCGAGGCTCAATGCCAGGCTGTGCAAGGCTGAGGCTGTTCTTCCACGATGCAGGCGTGATACCGTCCGGGCCAATGGCACCAGACAGTTCGCTTGCGGTGGCGGGGCGCTTCTTGGGGTCCATCACTTAGGGAACTCTCCGATCTTCCACGAACCGTCGTAGGTTCCTTCGCTGCGGATGTCGGTCATGGGACCGTAGGACTCGTAGTCCGTCAGTCCACGGACAGGGTTGATCTCGCCCATGTAGCGACCCTCACAGGTCACATCGGGAGTGACTTCCTTGTCAAACATCATCGCCCGAGCAGGTCGAGGACCGGCGAACATCGGCATACCTTGCGCCGAGTCCAGTCCCTTCACTTCTCCGTTGCCGGTGATTTCCATTAGTTGTTCCCTTGAAGGTCTGCGAGCTGCTTGAGCAGGTATTCGTCTGCTGCAAGGTTCTGCTCGTCAAGTGACACGGGGTTGCCGTGCTTATCAGTAAGGCGTCCACATGCGAGACAAGTGATCTCGTGTGCGCCAACTTGCACGTCCATGCTCTTGCACGACGCACATGCGGTAGGCCAAGGCATACTGCTCCTTCCGTTGGCACCAGTTAGGGCCGAGGGACAATCCCCCGACCCTAACCAGTTGAGGACTACGCCTCCGGCGACCCGGTTTCTCCGAGGTCAATGGTGGGGTTGATGAGGGTAGCGAAGCCCTGAGGAGCGGCGCTGACCGTGACCGTACCGGAACCAGTGACGGAACCGCCGTTTCCGATCTGGAAGGCGAAGGTGCCTGCGTCGACGTTGACCGAACTGACCACGGCGTTTCCAGCACCATCCGAGAACGTTGCCGTTCCAGCGGTGAGGAGCGAACCGAGTCCAGGAGGAGTGGTGCTCCAAGCACCCGTGAGCGACCCTGCGGTCACGGCGTAGGTACCAGTCACAGCACCGACGTCGGAGTCCAGAGCCGAACCCGTCTCGAGGCGGTAGACCGAAGCCTGACGGAAGATGGAGTAGCCACCCAACCAGTACCAGCCCAGTGGGACGTAGCGGCGGAGGAGGTCAGTGACCGGGCCTTCCACGATGGTCGGGAGCGGACCGTTGCCGTCTGCCATAGCGTGAGCCTTGGCGAGCGACTGGCGTCCGACGATCAGGGTTCCGAACACGTTGGCCGAGGAAGCACCCTGACCAGTGAACACAGGAGCACGAGGCGTCTCAATCCAGCGAACACCTTCGTACTGACCAAGGTCACCCGTCCAGATTTCGTTCGGAGCCGAGTAGGTGTGCGGTGCACGCCACGTCAACAGCGGGTTGCTGTTGGACTCGCTCTGAAGGTCAACCACGACGTCAGGGTGAATGAATCCGACGTAGGAGCCACCGAAGGTCGGGACGTTCTGCGAGCGCAGACGAGCACGAGCCTTGCGGATGTCCGTTGAGGTGATGACGTCAGTAGCGGCCACAGCGGAACGAGATGCCTCACCGCCACCGTAAGCAACCTGAGTACCGGAGTCAAGGACTGACCGAGCGATGGTGTCCAGCGACACACCGGCGTTGTAACCGATGACGTTGGCGACCACAGGGTCAATGTCCACGAAGGCGGTGCCACGGAGCTTGGCCGAAGTGACCATTGAGTTACCGTACTCGTTGAGGGTAACGGTGACTTGGCTGTCCGAGAACGACACGGGGGTGACGTCGGAGGCTTCGCTCAGAGCGTTCGGAGCGATCTGAAGGTCGTTGACGATGGTGAAGATGACCGACTTACCGGGCATTGCCTGGTTGGTCGCACGCACGTCAGCAACTTGGTCGAAGTACAACTCAGGACGGAGCGAGAAGTACGCCATCCGGTCGTAAGCGACCTGAACAAGATTGGTGGACGACTGAGTTTCAGAAGGTCCATCAACCCAAGAACCACCAGTGTAGGTAGCCATGATAGGGGTTTACCTTTCGGTTGTCACATACCCCGATTGACGTGCAGTCCGGTCTTAGAACCAAACTGCGTGATTACACGTTCCGCTTCTTCTGGCGAGGTGGCTGCTGCGAGGGCGGTGAGGAACTCTGCCTGCGGGTCTACGATGGATTCTCCACCGCTTGCCGTGACACCTGCTGCTCGTCGCAACGCATCCAGCTCGGCTTCCGAAGTGTCTGGCTCTTGAACCTTAGGGGCACCTAAGATTCCGTACTCAATAGCCTTAGCCTTGATTGCCTCGGGGTTGGGTTCGCCCTTCCATGAATCTCGGAGGAGTGCTCCAAGACCATCTCGAGGGACACCCGCCTCTGCAAACGCAATCTGAAGATCACGCTCTGCAAGTTGGGCTTCCAACAACTCGGCCTTCTTAGCCTGTGCCTTGAGCGCCTTCATCTGAGAACGGATGTTCTCGTCACGAATAGGCTCACCAAACTCGTCGTAAAACTCGTCGGACATGTAATCGCTCTTTCGGAGTACGCGTATCGGCAGGAGGAGCCGATGCGGATAGGGATTGGTACTGCGGTACTGCTCTATCGCACATCTACGCAAGTGGCGTGCATACTTGCCACTCGGGTTGCCGCTCCTACAGCTCGCCCGTTGCAACTCGGGGCCGAAGGCGCTAACTAGATACTACCACAGATTACTAGGGAAGTAACTCAAAGTAAATCCACTTGTCGGCTGCTGCCATGAACGTCGTGGTGTTACTCCCGTCAGTGTGGGTCACATAAAAAACAAGGTGGTTATCTGGCGTCACCTTGAATCCGTCTGCGTCAATGTTGAGGGTAGTTGATCCGATGAGGTTGACCTTGAACATGGACTGAGCCTATCACTGACGAGCGGAGCCTGCGCCGATTACGCCCTTCTGGGTTTCTTCGTAGCCGCCGCCCTTTTCAAACGGTGCGAGAGCAGATTGCTCTGCGGTCTGAACGGCTCGCTGCGCTTGGACTTGGCTCTGACCTTGGAGGACATTCTCGTTGCCGGTGTAGCCAGCGATCTGACTAGCGAGGAGCGTGTCGGAGTTGATCTGCGTGCCGGGGGTGTTGTTGCCAATGCGCTGCTGCTGTAGGTCTGCATCTCGACCGGCTGCGGTTTCGGCGTTGTAGGCTTGCGTGAAGTCGTACGGCGTGCCTGCTGCTGATGGTTGACCGAGTGCGCCGGAGCGAACGAGTCCACCCAACTGCTCGGCCTGCTGCTGGCCGAAGTTGGTGAGTCCGACCTGCTGTGCTTTCAGTTCCAACGGTGCTGCGGTCATGGCTTCCTTGATGGAGTTGAGGCTGTGAACCTTGCCCGGTGAGGTGTCTAGGAAGTAGGCAACGGCCTGACCAGGAGTGATGCCGTACTGCTGTGCGAGGAGCTGCTTCTCGGCAGGACTGGCATCTTCGTAGGCTGCGTATCCCTTGGCGATCCGGTCAGTGAGGTTCGCCATTGAGACTCCACCGGCGACCAGTTTCTTGAGGGTGGCGTCGTTGAGGAATCCTGCGGGCAGGTTGTAGGTGCTAGCGAGGTTCTTGAACTGGTTGCGATACGTTACGTAGTCGCTCAGTTTCATTGGTGCGGTTTGACCGGCTGGCGATTTGTTGTATTCCGCTAAGCCGGGGAACGCTGCTTCGTAAAGTTTGCCGTTGTCGTAGCCTTGGAACATCTCACGAGCAGTCTGCGAGGTCGGGGTGATGTTCTGGTTGTAGACAAGGTTCGTGAAGTCCTTGGTGAAACCGTCAAGCAAGTTGTTTGGCACGGTGCTGGTGTCAATGCCGTACTGAGCGAAGAACGACTCAAGGCTGTTGACTGCGCTGGACTTGGCTGTTGCCGAGGCGTTGGTCTGTGCTGCTGCGAGGTTGAGTTCGCCGTACTGGACGAAGGCGCTGTTGTTCGCAGCGTCAATGGATTGTTGTTTGGCGACTGCTGCCTTGTAGGTTCCAAGTTGTCCAAGTGCGCCATCAAGGTTTGTACCTTTGTCAACGGCGATGCTCTCAAAGACTTTTTCGAGGTTGCCCGTCTCAAACTTGCCGTCAGTCCCAATAAGCGTTGTGCCTTGGTTTGCTGCTCGATTCTCAAAGTAGTTGCGGAGAACAGTGTTGCCAGCGACAAGCGTGGCGATGTTGCCAGAGGTATCGGTGAACTGACTGGCACTAACGCCTGCATTAGACAAAACATCGGCGGGGACATGAATCGTGACCTTGATGGTGCCGGGACTTGTGCCGCCCGTTGCAAGGCCAGTGTTCCAGTCCAACAACCCTTGTGCGCCTGCTGCGCCGGTATTGACGCCGGAGGGGGGAGGAGGAGGAACAGTCGTTTCCGTAGTTGTAGATCCTGTTGCCATGTTTACTCCTCAAATGCTTGACGAAGGGCGTTGAGCGCCTTGGACATCATCTCTTGGCCTTGCGGTGTGTTCTGGTAGCCGTACTCGGGCTGCGTGCGAAGGTGACGCTTCCACTCACCGAGACTCATGGGGACAGGCTTGCCGTCCTTGTCTCGTCCTCCGGTCAAGGCTGCTTCCCACTTGGGGTCGTTGTGGAAGTCCGGTTCCACTTGCTCACCGAGCTGCATCTTCGCCACCTGACGGTAAGGGTCAAGTAAGTGCGAGGTCGGGATGCCTGCTGCGATCTGCTTTGCCATTGAGGGGTAGAGTCCCTGCGCTGCGGACTTGACGTACTCGTGGAACGCCTGGTGCTTCTCGGGCGTGACGTGTCCGTTCTCGTCGGCCATTGACTCTATGGTGCCTCGAGATACCGGGACGTGGTAGAGGTCAGCGATCTTTGCCAAATCATTAGGCATGATCTTCTCAATCGTGGGCAAGCCCTGAACGCCTTGAGGACCCTGCGGTCCGACCACTCCCATTTCTTTCGGCGGCTGGATACCTTGCGTTCCGCCTTGGACTCCCTGTGGTCCCATTGCTTCAGCCATTGAGTACTCCTGACGAGGGCAGTCGGGTAAAGACTGTGTGGATGATGCTGGCAAGTTCCGGGTTGGTGCCAGTAATGACCTTGCCGTTATAGTAACCGCCGCCGATCTGGATACAGAAGTTGTACCAGTTCTGCTCAAGTTGATACTTCTGACTACCAGACAAGTTTGCCGCTGATGCTGTGTAAGAGTTGTAGTCATTCATAAACTGCTTGATGTGCAACGCCATCAATCGTGATTCTTCCGGCCACGAGTTGACCACGGCAGGCAGTTGGTAGCCTTGGAAATCAACGGTGTTCTGCGTGGCGTAGAAGTCCTTGAGCTGGTTGTAACTAGCAACTGCTATGGCGCTGCGGTCATTGTTGTAGTAACTAGACCAGGTTGGGTTAGCGGTAGCAAACGACGCACGTTCCTTCTTGAGGATTTGACCGGCGTTGTATTGCGACAAGTTCCCGGCGTCCACTTGTGCTTGAACCTGCGGGAGAAGGCTGCCGTAGTACCAGTTGTTGCCCCACACAATCTGCGCTTGCTTGGCGAGGCCACTGAGGTTCTGGCGCTGCGAGAGTCCCATCTGCAACTCAAGGCCGTGCGCTGCCTGAGAGTAGACCGAGTTCGTCGGTCGAGGAATGAAGAACGCTGCGATCTGCTCGTGGTTTTGCACCCAATGAGGCGTGGAGTCAATGAACTGCATTGCCGACTGCGTTGAGGGATAGGACACGCCGTAAGGGTGAGCGGTGGTGAACACCTCAGTCATCTGGTCAAGTGGGTGCGCCTTCTGGAACTTGGCGTAGCCATCGGTGACGCCGAGTTTGGCAATGTCGTTCTCAAGCTCCGTGGACAACGCATTACCGGCTCGGTTCTCAAGCGACACACTGGTCGGACCAAGGAACCCTGCAAGCGTCTTGACCGTCCACAGTTTTGCCGTTTCGTCGTTGGCTTTAGTAGCAAGACTTTGCAGGAAGTCAGGGTTTTGCGCCTTGATGGAAAATGCCATTGACTCATAGGTAGCAAACATGGCAGGGTTCTTCTCGTAGACATAGCGCATCGTGGCAGCGTTGTAGTTGCCGAACCCCTTCTGCATGAGTTCCTTGCCGATGTTGTCCAGCGTATCTTGCGTGACGTTCTTCCACACTTGCAAACGGGTGGAGATGTAAGAGTTGCCGAGTGGATCAGAACTAGCGTTGAGGTCTTTATGCCCTAAGTACCCTTCAATGATGTCACGAGCAAGAGTGTTCGGAACGATTTGCGCCGACATTGGCATGTTTGCCGACGTGCCTTCTGCGTAAGTGAACGCATTGTCCACGGCGAGGGAACCCTTCTTGCCTTCGGTAGCGTTGGCGATGAGGTCAAGTCCTTCTCGAGCAGCCTGCATGGTCAACATTCCGATAGGTCCAGGAGCAGGCAACGTGGTGTCTCGGAACAGCCCCGCCCAACTGGTATCACCACTAGTACCGAACGGTGTGATGCTCTTGAGCGAGGACAGGTCAAGCCCAAAGTTGATGCCGAACATGTTCATCGGGAGTTCCACCATTGGGATTCCGTTGACCATGTGAGTGTGGGCAAAGTTCGTGACGGCCATTGTGAGCTTGAGATACTTCTCAAACGCTCCGGGGTCCTCGGCCATCATGCGGAACGCACGACGCCACGCTTGGTTCTGTGCGAAGTAGAACGGTGCGAATCGAGACATTGCTGCCTCAAAGTTGGTGCGGTCGGCAGGGTTGTGAACCTCGCCAATCATCTTGCGAGCGGCACGCTGTTCGGCCATGACCTGAGCCTGAGCCTCGTGGATCATGCCGGGCTGGACAACGTGGTTCGTGATCTTCTCGTTTAGTTCAGCGATGCGACCGACTTCGTTGGCAATCTGCTCTTGGTTCTCGGGAGCACGAGCAATGGCGTCAAGCATCTCTTGTTCGGCTGCGTTGACCTCGGCGTGAAATGCGTCAATCTCTTTCTTCGCTTTGTCAGCGGTTCGCTGCGCTGCGTTGGCGGTCTTGCTGCCTTCACGAACATCTGCAAACGCCTGGTCACGGGCAACACGCTTGTTCTTGACTACTGACTGTGCAGCGTCAAGGGTCTTGGTCTGCTCACGAGTTGCTGCGCTTGCGGATTCCCGAGCACGACGAGCCTGCTCAACCTTGGCACGGTAGTCATCTTGGGCGGTCATCAACTCTGCTCGAGCTGCCGCCTCACGCTGGAACAGTGACTCCGATGGTCCCTTGGCGAAGTATTCCTCGGGGGAGAGGATCGGTTGACCCTTGTCGCTCAACTCCGGCAAGTCCATGCGGTAGAACCGTGCGTGAACTGCTGCGACCTTGCGCTCTAAGCGACGAATCTCGCCAGTCTGACGAACTGCTGCTTCGTAGGCTCGGGCTGCTTTTTCTTCGTCGGCTCGGGCTTGCGTCAGTCGGCGGGTCTGAGCGTTGAACTCATTGGCTGCTGCTGCAACTGCTTCCTTGGAGGCTTCATGCGTGGCAACAAGATTGCTCAAGCGGTTCTGCGCCTCAGTAAGGTCACGCTGCGCCTGCTTCGTCGTCTGGTATTTCTCAATGGCGACATTGGACAGGTCGGTAAGACGTGCTGCCTTCTCGCCAAAATCAGAACTGAGTGCGTCAATGCGGCTATGTGCTGCGTCCCGCTCGGCCTTGAGTGCGTTGAGGGCATCTCCGACGGTGGTGGTGAACACGCCGTTGACGTTGCGGATGTTCTCCATCTCACGGTGGTAGGCAAGCAGGTAAGTGGGCTGGCGACTGATGTAGTCCACCATTGGTCCGAGCATCTTGTCGTGTGAGAGATTGGACAACTTGACTGCCGTTTGGAATACCGGCAAGCGCCTTGCACTACCACCAAGGATTTCGGGACCGATGATGTTCGTCGGCATCTTGTCCTCGCCTTGCTTGGCTGCATACTTCTTGAACCAAGGCAGGCTGTGGACGTTGTGGTCTGCGATTTGGTCAAGCAGGGGAGCGTGCATGACCTTGCGATCCTGCGACATCCATGCGTTCAGATTCTCCCTGACCAGAACTCGAGCGAAGTCCTCGTCGGGCGTGGTGATGTCGGAGAAGTGCTGTGCGTTGCTAGAGAAGAACTTGGTGCGGAGCATGGACTCACGCTCACCGGCAGGCAGGTTCTTCAGGTAGTCAACCGTCTTGGCTTCAATCTGCTTGACGACCTCAGCGTCACGGTAGAGAACGTCTGAACCCTTGCGAGTGGCTTGCAGTTCCTCAATGAACTTGGCAGAACCCATCTCGTTGATGGCGTCACGGAACGCCTTGGCAACAAACTGGTGCTCAGGCGAAGCAAGAGTAACGCCAATGAAGTGTTGCAGGGCGTTGAGGTGTCCACGATTTCGGTTGTCGTAGACAATGAACTTCTTACCCCAGTGATTTGTGCGAGTGCCAGCAACCCGGTCGTTACCAAAGTCATCTTCGCCAGCGGTGCCTTCAATGTAAGCGGTGTGACTAGCGGAGAGCGCAGGGTTGATGCCACCGGGGTGCAGGAGCTTCAGGTCAATGGCGTCACCGATCAGACGCTCGGCTTGTGCATCGCCGGCAAGTCCCTTGAGGAGCGACTCTCGAACACCAATACCGAGTCCGGCAATAGCGCCACGAACCGGAGCGGTGCCTTCCTTGATAGGAGTGGTGAGGTAACGCTGTGGCTTGGTCAAGTCCTCTCGGGCAACACCGACCTTGCGTTGGAGTTCCTTGGCGGCGGCACGAACATCTGCTTCGCTCGCACCGTTTTCAATCATGCGTTCACGCTCAAGGGGCGATAGACCACCTTCACGAAGCGTTTTCAAATCCTCTTTGGTAATGCCTTCAAGGATGCTGGCTACTGCGTCTCGGACGTAGGAGTAGTCAACGCCAGGAGCAAGGCTGTACTTGGCGGCTTTGTTGGCAATGGTCGCTGCGAACCGGGCTTCCATCATGTTCAACGGTCCGTAGCGGAATGTGTTGAGGATGGCTTCGGAGGCTGCAACGTGCCACGCCCACGATGGGGAACTCAGCGTCAGGGGCTTGAAGAACAAGTCGTTGATAACGTGGTCAATCTGATCGCCACGCATGGCGAGCGACGTGCGATAGCCACGATTACGGTAAGGACCAACAAGTTCCTCATACTTGTTGACGTATTCGGCCTCTGCTTCTGCACCAACGCCACGGGCGCCTTCGGTGAACGCCTTGAGCGGGTTCATGCTGCGTCCAAGGATGCCGGTGTCAATCAGCGCAGACAGGTAGTGCGCCTCTAACTGACCAACTTCGTCACTGTTCTTGGCTTGGTCAAGCAACCACTGACGGTATTGGTTGACCTTCTCGGCGTTATCTCCTGCACCACGAGCGATGTTGAGCCAGACGGACTCATACTTGCCGAGGCGTGAGGAGTGAAACAACTTTGTCGCTGCTTCTGCGTCTGAGATAGGTGCGCCTGAAGCGTTGATTTCAGCGTGCTTGAACACGTTGCGGATATCCCGCAGAATCATGCTGGCGTCACGACCGTCTAATGCTTCACGGAGAGCACGGAGAGCGTATTCGTCGGTCTTGCCTGCGATGGCGAGGGGTCGAGCAAGCATTTGCAGCTCGTCGTTCTTACCAATGTTTGCTAGAACCTTGATGGCTCGGCGCATGTCACGAGCAGCAAGCAACGGAACGCCAGCACGGTGAGCTGTACTTGCAGCAGCAGACGCTACAGGGTCGCCCTTGCCATCTACAAGCAAAGAGTCTTTACGATCTGCGGTGTAGAGCCCCTCGGTTCCAACGCCGGTGAACCCAAGCATGTCGTCCATCATCTTGTCGCTGCGGTCAGCAATAGCCTTGACCCAATCGGCAAGTTGCGGATCGTTCAGGTTGGCGTGCAGGAATCCCTTCCATGCCACCTTCTGCGAGTTGCGAACGGTGTCAATGAACGCCGAGTGATCTTCGTTCTTCACCGCATCTAGCAAGTCTTTGCCGACCTGCTCAATAACGGATTCGTCCATTCCTGCTTGACGAAGCCGACTTTGAATGACGTGAATGGCTGCGGGGTCTGCTCGCAGAATCTTGTCGGTCATCATGACTCCGGTTTCAGAGTCAATCCAGAACCCACGTTGAGCAAGCGTCTTGGAGAAATAGTTGGCTACCCTCTTGAACTCACCAGCAGTCGGAGAGACAACCCAGTCCACAAGGTCACGATGAGTCTTGATTTCAGTCGGCGGCAACCCTGCTTCGGCTCGAGCGAACTCGTGGAGAGCGTTCTTTGTCCTGGTGTAGCCACCGAGGGTAATCATGTTGGAACTAGTCAGTTCGGCAGAGGCGGCGTGCTTCTTGAGAACGTCCAGCACTTCGTCAGGGGTTTTGGCTTTCCCGAGGTCAAGCAAAAGATCGGGCGTAAGTTTGCCCTTGTATAGTTCCGTCAACTTACCGACAGGAGTTTCGGCAATGAGCTGCACCGTGCGTCGGAACGCTCCGTATTGACGGTAGATGCGGTCAACATCATCGGCGCTGCGGATAGCGGTGCCACCGAACAATCCATGCAGAAGCCCCGATGAACCCTCAAGGCTGCGAGCGTCAGAGAACACTTTGCCAGCAGCACCGAGGGGGTCGGGCATGATGAACGAAGTGTAGAAGTCAGTCAGTCCCGAACCGATGTGACCGTACCAAGTGTTTGGGTCAATCCCCATGACGTGCATGAGCATCTGACCGAACGTAGCGAACTGCTTGCCGTAAGGGTTGACCCACGTCTTGCTGTCTGCGGTTGCAGCCCATCGAGCAGCATCAGAACCATCAGCGCCTTGTTGAGCGAGCAACATGCCTTCGGCGGCGGCACCTGCAGTTGAGGTGCCGAGGTCGGTGGCAACTCGAGCAGGAACCGTGACCAACTTGGTTGGGGCGGTGAGAACTTTTGTGATGGGAGAGTCAGCGACGTTGCGGTAGAAGTTGTACGCCTTCTCCGTTGTGCCAGTTAGTCCTGCGAGCTTGGATGCAACGGTGCCTTCGCCCTCGGCGCTAGCAACTCCCTTGGCAAGTGCTCCGGCATCTCCGGCTTCTCCTACTCCGCCAGTGGCAAGCGCCGTTGCAAGAATCCCAAACAACTGTCCTTCAGCGTAAGCAGCGCCCTTGTCGTGGACAGTCTGCGTGTAGTAGCGATAGAGACGCTGCGGAAAGTTAGTGATGACGTTGAAATCGTTGGCGACGTCGTGACGGAACTGATCTAGAACTGCCTGCGGGTTGTTGTAAAACTTTTCTGGCAAGTTAGCAAGGTCGGCACTTGTGCTGCCTACCCAGTTGACTGCACCACCGATTGAACCAGCAACCGCTTGTTCTGCACCTGTGCCAAACTGTTGTCCCTGGTGGAACTCGTTGGAGACATTTTGACCGTGTTCCCCAAGCGTGGCATACGGGGAGATTTGCGAACCAACAACGTTGAGCGCACCGCCGATAAGACCTGCGCCCTTCTCCATGACAGTCGGGAACGCCTTCTCCCAACCTGCTTTGGCAACTTGACCAGACCAGTCACCGAAACTACCAAGCGGGTTCTTGTAGTCAGTTGGTTGAATAAACGGCGTGCCTTGTGAGGTAACTTCACCAGTACCGGCTCCTGCTGCACCGGCAACACCTTGAACGCCTTGCGCTCCTTGCATGGCACCCATGTGACCAAGTGCTTTGACGTGATTGAGTAGAATGTTCATGCCGCCAATAGCGTGCGCTGCATCTACCGGATCGGTGGTTTGCGCTGCGGTGAGGACGTGGCTAGGGTCAAGTCCTGGTACTGCTCGATTGACCGTGGTGAGCGTGTCGGACAGCGAAGTGTCGGGGTTGTGGTCGCCTACGTTGAGCCAATCTGCCATCAGACGCCCATTCTGGATGCGAGGCTAGCCATCTGCCGAACATCAGGCGTGGCACCGGGAGCCATTGCAAGTTGTTGCAGGAGCGATGCTGTTGGAGTCTGAGCTGCTGCTGGTGGTGGAGCGAGTGCTTCGGGGCCGGGACCGGGACCAACGGGAAGTCCGGCGTGAATCGGTTCGCCGGGACGGTCGTTTGGGTGATCCCACAGCAACGGCGTTTGTGGCTGAGGTGCCGCCATTGGTGCCTGTGGTGCGCTCTGAGGGGCGCTAGGGGTTGGCATGGCCGGTTGCTGGGGTGCAGACGCCATCGGCACATTTCGCATTGCCATTTGCTGCGCTGCTGCTCTGCCGTACTCTTGACCGGGGACAGTCGTTGTGGCGGCGTTCAGGTCAGTCCGGTTGGAGTATGCCTTGCCGATCTGACCGTCAACCTTTCCCCCTCGACCAGACCTAGGCATTTACCATCCCTTGCTCTGCGGTGGGAACTCTGCTCGCCCCTCCGAGTTGCGACATGAGTTGTGCGAGGTTGCTCTGTGCAGGTGCGGGACCGGAGATAGGTGAGGCTGCTTCTGGCGGCTGCATGGTCGCTTGCGTCTCTGCTGCGCTGCCAAGGCCGGGTTGAGCTTCGGGGACTCCTGCGCCTTGCTCTTGCTGTGCCTGCTGTGCCTGCGCCTGTTCCTGCTGCTGCATCTCGTGAACCTTGATGATGGCTTCCTCAATGGGAACGTGCTTCTCAATCTTCATCTTGGCGATGAGGGCGATCTGCTTGGGGTCAATCGTGCCGTTGGAGACACCGGCCTCAAGGCTCTGCAACGCTGCTCGGCGCAGTCCCTCTACTTCAATGCGGTCACGCTCCTTGCGAGGGTCGGTGATGAGGGGGTTCATCTCCTGACCGGACTCGGTGGAGAGCGTTCCGTCACCGATCATCTGCCCGATTTCCACAATGAGGCCGGGGAGGTCAGTGCCGGGGATGGCGTAGCGGACTTCTGATTCCTCACGGACAAACGTGTCGTTGGGAACGTAGTCGGGCTTCTCTGGTTCCTTGCCGTCGTAGCGTTCTCCAAAGAACACGCACTTGCGGTTGCCGTAGTACGCCTTCTGGATAGCGACGGCTCGGCGGTTCTCGGCTTCCATTGAAGCTGCGAACACGGCTTGGGATTCGCCAATCACTCCGTCAATGGAGGCGGCAAGGACTGATGCGCCACGTCGAGCGGTGCGAACGTTGGTCGGGGATTCGCCACCGAACTCGGCAGGGATGCCTGCGGTGAGTCGCTGCGAACGCTCAAGGGCATCGTTGGTCTGCTGCGTGAGAGCGCCAGGGGGCGAGCCAATGGATTTGACGTCACCGTTGTGGATCAGTCCGACAACTCCCATGCGACCGTCAGCCTGCTGGATAATCTGCGGCGACTGGTTAGGCACGTTGCCGACAACCCACTCGTCCTTGAAGATGTCCCGCTCAACGGCAATCTGGTTCAGGGCGAACAACTTGGCCGAGGCGATGTACATGCCGATCATGGAGTTAAACTGACCGACCATCCCATCAAGTGCGATTCGCTTGGGGTACACAACTGGACAAATGCCGGACCGATTACGGACGCGTGACAGCATGGCATGAGGTGTGCCGACTTGCCGACTCTCACCTCCGAAGGGAGTGGCAGCATGGTCACGCTTCTGTCCGAGGACGATGGTTGCGGTTTCTTCGTCATCAACATACTCCAAGACCCAATAAATGTCGCTGTTGCTCGGGTTGTCTGGCTTCTGCAAAACTAATGCTTGTGAGGGGTAGTTTTGCATCAACCAACCAAACGTCCGCACATCAGAGAAGATACAGTCCATCGGCTCAATGGAGTCGTAGTCCTCAGTCGGAGCCGGGAAGGTGCCCATCGGGTTGCGGACACGCCAGTGGGGAATCTTGCGCTTGTCGTTGATGTCGGTGGAGACAGGGCTAATCGTGACCGGCGAGGTGGCGTACGCGATGAGGTGCCGTGCTCGGCGTGGCATCTTCAGGTCAAAGCGGTTGCTCGTCCACCAACCCATGTTGGCTTCTCGAGAATCGTGCGCCTTGTCGTCTGCCCACTTGAATCCGGAACGCTCGCTGCGGTAGGTGATGTCGGGGAGCACCGAGGCGATCCGCATGGCGGTCTGGTCAATGCCCATCGCCACGAGGTTCGGGATGGCAGGCTTCTCCAACTTGTCAAGTTCCGGCAGGGGAAGGTTGACTTCGTTGTGGTAGATTTGGCGGACGGCGTTCATCGCCTCAATCTGCTTGCCCATGTGCTGCTTGCGTTGCAGATACATCTGGTGGATAAGGGCGGCGGCTTCCTTATCGTCGGCAGGCAGGCTCATGCAAGTGTCCTCACGCTCCGACCAACCAGCTCGGGCGCTTCTGTCGTTGCAGGTTGACCTTGGGTACGCTCAGGGCTGGAAGGTTCCACTCAAGGAACCACTGAGCCATTACCGTATCGTCCGTCCTGCCGTTCGGATAGTTCTTGATCTCGGAAATCAACTTGATGGCGTCGGTTTTCGCAAGATCCGTATAAGGTATTCTAACACGCCCGAACTCGTAGTGTGGTGCGAGGGTGTAGACTCCGTAGTTTGCGTCTGCTTTGTTGGCGCCTGTGGAGTGTGGAATCACTCGAACTCCCCACTTGGCACGCCAGCGATGCATGTGGTCGTACTGCAAGAGAAATCGCTGTGCGGCGTTCTGCTCCACGATCCACGTCGGGATGAACCAACCGGCTTGTGAGGCTCGTTGCTGCCATTCCTCCATGAGTCCGGTGAACTTGTTCTCTCGGTAGTCCCAGTCAAGGAACTCCGGCGCTTCCATCTTCTTGCGCTCAATGGCGATGAGGTAGCGCATCTCGGACTCAGGGTGATACACCCACAGCTCCACCGCCCAGAAGTTCGTCGGTGAGGGGTCAGCCGTTGCTACGACGATGCAGGTCGCAGGGTTGAGGTGCGTCGGGAACTGCCAGAAGTTGCGGTTCCGGTCAACACAACCGGGGTGTCCGCCGTTGCCGTAGATCCATTCTTCCTTGACGAACGAGGTGGTCTGGACATCTTCCTGTTGGTAGATAATCTCAAACTTCTCAGCACCGTTGGCGATGCGCCCGGAGAGGTCACGCCAGGAGAGACGTCGAGGGTCAAGCAGGCAACCCTCGGGGTAGTAGGCGGCGTTGCGCTTGTGACTACCTTCCGAGCACTTGTCGGGGTAGTGCGCCTTGAACTTGATGTGGTGGTACTTCTTCCTGTCCCGAAGTTGCTCTAACTCCTCAGAACTTAGGGTTTCTAGTAGTTCATCCTCATCGTCCACCGGCAAGGTTTTCTCAAGGTTGTACCTGTAGAGGTCGTCGGAACTAATCCGTTGCCCCATCAGAACCAGAAGTCCTCCCGGCTCGAGTCGGGTTTCGCAGACGTCATCGTAGAACTCCTCAAGTTTCTCCTTGGCTTCCGCAGTACGGAGCTTAGAAGGATCAACGAGGTCGTCCCAAATAACGAAGTCACAGCGAGTACCAATGAAGCCAGAGTCAATACCGTAGGCCTGCCAGGTGTATTCCTTTTCGGCGGTGGTGCCGATGTCCTCGTACTGCATAACCAGCAGAGACTCTTGATTCCACACGTCCTTGTTGGTCGGCTTGAACCGTCCGAAGTCCAGTGCGAGCGTTGATTCTGCGTCAACGGCAATCCCCCTCTCAATGTCCTCAGAGTCGGCGGTGAAGGGAATCGTGGACTCAAAGGTACGCTTCAAGCGTCCGAGGTTCTTCTTGACCTCTCGAGCGACTGAGTGACCGAGCATCCCACGAATCTCACGGTTGCGAACCGTCAGCCATGCAGGAATGTCGTGTGAGAACGTAGTCGTCTTACCGGCACCAGGCGGACAGTTGATAACGACGTATTCCTTCTCAGGGGTGTCTAGCCACTGGACAATCTGCTCGGCGGCTTCTACCTGCCACGGGGTAGCGATGCGACCGAAGTACCGCTTCTGGAAGTAGCCGAAGTCGTTGAACGCACGCTTGGCCTCGTCACTCAGTTGCTCGTAGCGTTTCGGCCCACCGAGTTTGGCATTTGCCCGCTCAGTTCGCAGTTCCTCACGGCTCGCAGTATGCGAAGCCACCGAGTTTTTTTCAAGGCGCCGTGCTGTGGCGACTGAGAACCCGGCCTTTTCCGCAGCTTTGACTTGGCTCCAACCGTCCGTCCGGAGCTCGAAGTACTTTGCGATCTGAGCAGGCGTTACCGCCACTGGTTAGGCAGTCTTGGTAATGTCGTCCACGATGATCGGGGCGACCTTCTCAAGGTCCCGGCCAGCAGCAATGGCAGCGGTGCGAAGTCCGTGGTCGTGCCACGTCTTGACAAAGCCAGCAATGGCTTGCACGCCGAATCCGACCGCAGCAGCAGAGAGGTGGTGGCCGGTGATGGCGTAGACCTCAGCACCGAGGCCGGTCAGGAACGACGCAGCCCAAACATGAAATGACGTTGACTTGATTCCGGTAGCAGACATGGAACTATTCTACCTCACCCTTGGCAGCATTGCGGTCAATGCCTTCCTTGACGTACTCGTACACGGCTTGGCGTGCGGTGAACCACTTGACCAGCGTCGGCCAGATGTTCGTGCGCTCTTGGCCTGCCGGATCGTCAACGACCTGTCCAACAAGTTCAGCGAGGTCGGTGTCCATTGCCGTGAACTCCTCACGGATGGCGTCAAACTCCTCTTTGAAATCGTATTCCATTAGAACGGCTCCATGTCGTACTCGGGTTGCGGGCGGGCGGTGCGTCGCTCCTGGCTTGGCTGGAAGCGAGGTGCGTCGTTGCGAGCGTTCTTCTCAACGTTGGCGGTGGCGTAGCGCAGCGAGGGTGCCACTTCGTCAGCGGTGATCTGCACCGTGCGACCCTTCTTGCCGTCCTTGGTTTCCCAGTCCTCAATGTCAAGCTGGCCGGTCACGACAACTCGAGTTCCCTTGGTGATGCACGATGCCACGTTCTCGGCTTGCTCGCCAAAGCACAGCACGTCAAAGAACGACGTCAGTTCTTCGTAGTCGTCGCCCTTTTTCTTGCGACGGTTGACGGCCACACTGAACTTGGCAAACGCATTTCCGCCGTTGCTGCCAAACCGGAGTTCAGGGTCACGAGCGACGTTGCCAACGATGGTCACGATGGTCATACTTCCTCCCTTTGATTAGGTGCTGCAACATTACCACAGTTGCAGGCAGAAGATGTGATGCCACAACTCCACCTCAATGCAGTAGCCCTGCTCGTGGTGAGCGATCCGCAACCCAAGTCCGGTGCCGTAGTTGTCCAACCTAGTCAACTTCATGGTCATCACCGCACTGGTAGAACATGTCCCCGGCCTCAGCCATCAGCCCGGTCGTGACGTAGCGTGGCTGGTTTGTCGGGTAGGCGGTGCGAAGGTGGATGAACTTGTCCTGCGCCACGTCCTCGACCGAGAACGAAATCACCCAGTGGAGAATGTGCGGCATCTCCATGTCCTCGGGAGGGGAAGCGTTAAGGTGCTTGTTGAGCGCAGCGGTGATGTCGTCAACAATCGTATCTTCCATCAGTCCCCCTTCAAGAGTTCGTGAACTGCCCGGAGCGTAGCATGGCTCTCGGTCAACAACCGTGCGGTGTTCTCGCTGATCTGCAAGTGGTGGAGCGCCTGCGCCGCAGCAATGGCATCAGCTCGCTTGGCGGCAATCAACAGAATGGCACCTTGCAACCCGGCGAGGGTGGACAGCAGCAGGTTCAACAAGATGAACGGGTACGGGTCAAACGCCTGGTGGCCGAGCCAGAACACGTTGACCGACGCCCACGTCAGCATGAAGCACAGGAACGCAAACACGAACGGCCACGACCCCATTGAGTTCCGCATGATGTCGGCGGCTCGCTGCCCGAAGGTCAAGTCCTTGCCAGTCGGCACCGCAGGATGTTCAGTCCAGTTCACTGATCAAGTATAGTCTGCAAACGGTAGCGCAACATCTTGATAAACGGCAGCGTAAAAGTTGAACTTCTGGCAGCCCGAGAAGTGCTATGCTAGAGTGACACTACGACGCGGGCTTGGAGAAGCCCATACAACTAAGAGTCCCCATTCAGCGCCGAAAGGCAAACGTAGCGGTAGCGCCGCCCTCCCCTCAGCAAGGGAGTACCCCCGTCAGACGGGTAACAGCTCTATTGCCTCACTGAGCCGAGGCCGCACCGAACACTCGAGTCTCTAATCGTTTGGGGGTGTGACCGCGGATTGGTATGCGGACGTTCAGGGTGGAAGCCTCGTGGAGAACACGAAAAAAGAACTGTCGAGGCAGTAGGGATTTTTAGCGAACAGCGTTCACTCCTTCTTGAGTTGCACCGGAGAGCTTGCCCCGCACTAACGGCAGGGCAACTCTCCCTGAGATAGGTTGCCAGCAGTCGCAAAATCAGACTCTCCTACTGCCCGGCTCCGCCACCACACGAGCCTGGTCACGCACGATCCGGGTCAGCGAGACGCTTGGAAGTTATCCACAGGTTGCGGCTCCTCGGGTCGGCCTTGAAAAGAATCTCAATGAAGGGTGAAGGTGTGCGACCCTCGAGGAGTTTGCGAGCCAACCACCCCCCTCACAGCCTGCCTCAGAGCTAACCAGCCAACGACGCAGGTTGAGCATCGCTTGAACGCAGAATGAGCGGACGAACGTGAGCGTATAAACGAACAAACAAAACACTCCCCTCTCGGCACACCCCCAGTCGAACGATCCACTAGTTACCGGCCGGTAAGTTACCCATGAGTAACCTACTGATTAGACATGTTAGGGCGCCCTAACATTGGTGCGAGCTGCCTACCGAGTAGACAACGGCGCCGCCTACCGAGTAGGCAACGATGCCAGGAACCCGAGTTCGAACGGGAGCGATTCCCTACCAATTCTATAGATTATAGCGGGAATGTGGGGAATGAGACGATGAGGCTAGAGTTGTCTCACTGTTCCATTGTCTCACGATGCCATCGCTGGCAGTGCTTGCAATAGTTAGCAAAGTGCTTGCAAATCGGCACAGCAAATCTTGCCTAATCGGTAGACAAGGTGTCTCGCGTCCTGTAGTGTTCTCTACATGACCTGCACAACTACACAACAATACGCAATCGGTGAGCTCGTGCACCTTGCACCTTGCGACTTCGCACACAACAACTACGCCGGTCGCGACGCGAACAGTAACGACGCCGATACGCGACGCGCTATCAGTGAACTAGGCGCACTCCTGTCTAAGGGATGGAACTATGCGCGAGGCACGGTAGAGGCGTATTACGACGCGTTCGGTACTCTCACGATTAGCGATGGCCACCACCGGATCACGGCCGCGTTAGAAATAGGGATGCCTACCGTGCCAGTGACTATCGTAGATGCGCCCGCCGACGACGTAGCACTACGTTTGGCGCAACTCGCCGCGAACAGTGGACGCCGCAATGATTCACCGCTAGGCCGGTTCTACGCCTATGCGCAAGCCGCCGCCGCCGGTGCCAGTGTCGAGGATATCGCCGCCGCAACCGGATCTCGCGCCGCCACCGTTGCCACCTATCTGGAACTTCGTTCGGTGGACCCCGTCGCGCTCCCGATTGCATTAGGGCGTGGCATCAACTACGCAACGCGATTAGGCCACCTGCCACACGACGCGCAACGCGAAGCTACACGCGTGCTCGAAGCTCATTCAGATTGGCGCCTAACTGCATGGGAGAACTACCTAGACAAGTTCACGCGGCAATGGAACGAGCGCGTCGCCGCCGATAGCGCTATGTTTGACATGGGCGCTCTCACGGTGCAAACATGGAACGACGAACTGGCCGCGTACGTCGAAGACGAGCGCGCAACCGAGACGGCCCTAGCATCCATTCCCGCCGCGCCAATGGGACTTGCCGAGATCGCCACCTACATCAACGCGTCGCGTCAAACAGTGTACGCATGGCGCAAGCGCGGCAAACTCCCCGCCGCCGATATCGTTCTCGCAATCGGTGAACTCTGGTACGTCACCACAATTGACGCATGGAACGCCACGCGTTGCGCGTAGATCAACCAACCAACCAACCAACCAACGAAAGAGAGACAACACAATGGAACCGATTACTGACCAGGAGCGCGAAGAGATGCGGCGCACGCATCGCAACGTCGCCACGCCATCCATGTTTGACGCGCCAGAGCTCGACCGTCTCGCCATGATGCGACGCGACGACAAGACCGGCACCCCGTCGCTGTTCACGTTCTAAAAATGGAGACGGCGACCGCATCGAAAAAAACTTCGCCGCATGACTTGACGCCGCCGCACACAGTCACTACACTTACCTACATGACCACTACACCAACCAGCCAAACCACCAACACCAACACAGAAAGAGACACCATGACCACCACCAACCAAGCTGAGCAGTACGCCGAAAACTGGGTAAAAGTAAGCGGGGAGCCTTACGGCACTATGTACCGGGTAGAACCGGGCGCTATCGTGACAGGATACCTGCACACGGGCGACGAAGTGCCGGGCGACGTCACGCGACACGCGGTCCCAGGACCGTGGGTTTCACTTGGGGCACTTCGCGCGGCTCATGAGCGAGCGGGCAAGTTCTACTTCGCTCATGACACTTCCCGATTTTTTGGGGCTCGATACAATGACATGATCGCTGGGCGGTTCCTCGTGGACTCTGTGCAACCTCCCTACGGGCCTCGTGAGTACCGGGTGAGCGTGTGGGATGATGACGCGGCGGTAGGTTGTGAGCGAGTCGGGACGTTTGAAACGCTCGCGGCCGCTCGTCGCTTCGCTCGTTCGCTCGTCGCTGAAGCGTTCGCTGAGTTTGCCGACGTGGTGCCAGCATGATCGCCGC
>Ga0208871_1000162_pt1 | contig 24762 bp, 23 predicted proteins | sample CryBogCBE19Jun07_FD_184592 | JGI IMG/M metagenome (GOLD analysis project Ga0208871, IMG submission 184592) | Freshwater microbial communities from Crystal Bog, Wisconsin, USA - CBE19Jun07 (SPAdes) | ecosystem: Environmental > Aquatic > Freshwater > Bog lake | place: Crystal Bog, Wisconsin, USA...
ACAAAAAAATGTGTGCGGACATCAGAAATCCTGACATCAGAAATTTTTCCTGACATGGCTTTTCCAAAGGAAAATTCTTGGAAAAATTTGTCAGGAAAAATTTCTGATGTCAGGATTTTTTTTCGCCATCAAAGTTTAACAAAAAAGTTTAACAAAAAGCAAAGACGACCAAAGGACAATAAAAAGTCTAACAAAAGCTAATAAAGCAAACAAAGTGAAGTACATAATATGGGTATTTATTAGGATTCAATACTTTGAAAGTAATCAAGTACCTTAGACATAGGAGAATTAAAGGTATTTTTAAATTTAGTTTGGAAATGCGATCGTTCATAAATGAGATCTGATACATTGAACCACTTGCAGTCACTAATTTCACTAACGTCTTGAATATTAATATTCAATAGATTGGCGTCGACATTAACTACGTATAATTGAGTTTTTTTTGCTTGAATGCGCTTAAAATATTCAGATTTTTCGATTTTTATGCCAGTTTCTTCAAATGTTTCACGAATTGCTGTATCGAGTGTAGATTTCTCATTTTGATTCATATGCCCCTTTGGAGGTCCCCATTTACCACTTTCTCTTCCCTTGACTAGGAGTATACTCTTAGTAGTATTAGTAGTATTAGTAGTATCACTGACTAACAATAAACCAAATGAGTTTTTGTACTTATAATCATTATTAATAATCTTATCAATGGACTTATCAGGGGACGTATCAATGGACTTATCAGGGGACGTATCAATGGACTTATCAGGGGACGTATCAATGGACTTATCAGGGGACGTATCAATTGGAGATGGTGTTCTCCAATTGATAACTACTTCTGAATCTTGAGAATCGAATCCCCATTTAGATGATTTATTTTTTCTGGTTGACAAGGTCATTTTTTTTTCGTTTTATGGGCTTTTTAACGTTAAATATGTTACAAAAAATTTTCAATCATTTTTATTTTTCTAAGGTAAATTCTTTATCCATATGCCTATTCCTGATTGTTTTAGTTGTATTTCAAGATCTTCTAAATTAAAAGATAAAATCTTATTATTAAATAAATTGAATCTTGAGGGACTAGAAAAGGATATGTTATATAGAGTAATTACTATTTGTTCGACAATAGAAAGAAAACATAAAAGATATTCATTATTTTATTCATTAACGATATTATTTACAACAGTTGCGTCAATATTAACAACAACATTTCTTTCATTGAATGAATCTGTTAAACAATATTCTCAGTTATATTGGACTACATTTACATTATCATTATGTGTTAGTATTGTAAATGCACTATCAAGTTTTTACAAATGGGATAGGAAATATTTTTTATTGTTTGAAATATCAAATAAGTTAGAAGCAGAAGTTTGGTCATATATTGAATTAATAGGAACATACAAAAGTAAAGTATCTACTCACAAAGAAAAGTTGAAATTATTCTTATCAAGAATAGAAACTCTTTCAAATACTCTTAACAAGAATTTGTTAAGTCTTGAGGAAAAAGATGATGATAAGAACTTGATTAAACCTACTGTATATTATCCTTCTCATATACAACAACAATCACAATCCCCGAGAGTAGAAATACAGAGTCAACAGAGGAGTCAATTAATTAGAAGTCAACATGATACACCAGAAAAACTTATAAGACCTCTAAGACTTCAAAATCTTAGAGATTCTGTTATTAATATTAATGATAATCACGATAATCACGATAATCACGATAATCATTATAATCATGATTCATTACGAAGAGTAACATACAAAGATACAATAGATACAATAGATGCTATAGATACCACAGATGCTATAGATACTATAGTAGATGATGATAATAATTCTCCTAAATCACAAGATTCAATAATTACAGAAAGAAGGATGTCTGTTTATCCAAGAGAATCAACATTTTAATTATTGCCATTCGAGAATGTAATCATTAGTATGAACACATTTAAACATATCATTACACTCATGATTATTATATTGATTATTATATTGATTACGGGTGTTTTGAGTGTTTTGATCATATTGAGTGCCTTGATCATTATATGTTTTAGTATCAAACACTTTGTATAAATTCTTTAAAATGTTTAAATTCTTTAAATTTGCGTCACTATTCAAATATCCATCAAAAAATCTGTTAACTTCTGATATAATGTTAGACGCTATATCACTATTATCGCTATTATCGCAATTATTATCGCAACTATTAATGATATTTTTTGCAGTATTTAGAGATGTTATAAAAATGTATTTACACAGTACATCAGTAATTGCAAATATTGAGAATAATACTGCAAGTGATACACATTGTGTAAATGCGAGTGCTCCGCATATACTTTGTGCAATCCAATTAACATAAAGAGTCCAATTTACGAATAATATACCAATACTACTACTACTACTACTACTATTATCAGCAGATATTGACAACAATAACGTTTGCAGAGTTAAAAATCTATCTATTGAAATGTATAAACATAACATTGTAAGAAGATTAATAATGATACTTTTAGTAATAGTAAAAGATACACCCAAATGATCTGAAGCAATAGGTAAAGCAATAGGTAAAAGCATTGATGAAAATGCCGTTAAACATGTGATAGCCGTCTTCATATCAGTAGAGCTTCCAAAACATATTGCATTTTGTAAAATAGCAATTGAAATGATTGCTATTGTAATTGCATTCATTGTGTTTTTAGAATTAACAAAAACAAAAGGCCAGAATGAATACACTGATTGCACTAACATATTAAGTTGATGGTCAATATGTTTATTATTTTTTATTTTTTTTATTTTTTAATGCTAACAGTTCTATCAGTTCTATCACAAGCTATCAAAGTATAAATTAATTACATTACAGATTATTATTAAATCATTTATTTTATTTAGTACCTATTGAATATTGTTGCCCAACCAAAAGTTTTATTGCACCTTTTAGCATTGTAATTGCTTGCTTAATGACAAACTTTTGAAGACATCAATTTGGTCTAGTAAATCTTCACCTTTTGTAATTAGAGCATCAAGATGCTGAATTGTACATAATCCCTGTGCGAAGGTGCATTCAACTTTTGCCACATATTGCTTGCACTTATTTTCAAGTTCTGCCCTTTCTGTTTCTGTTTTTGCCTGATCAATTAGAGATGTGGTCACTATTTCTGCTTTACTCTCTGGAGCAAATGTTATGAACATGTTCCCAGTAAAGGAGATTATCATTTGCAGAAAAGGATTAGTTAAATTATAATTAGACTTAACACTAATGTCATAGTATGTAATGTTAGCAAACGCAGATAGTACATTTGTAATTAATCTATGTTGTACAACCCTCTTGGCAATATCAACCTTATTTCCACAAACAATAATTGGACTTGTAGGACATACTGATTGGAAATCGCTTATCCAATGTCCTACATTAGCGAATGTATTTTTTGCTGTTACATCAAACATTACAATAGCGAAATCTGCGTTTGCATAATAGTCTTTCCCGAGACCATAAAACTTTTCTTGACCGGCACAATCCCAAATATTAAATATTACATCTTTTGGCTTACTTTCAGGGAAAGATAAATATTTGAAGTGCAATTGTTGCACAGAGCATCCCAATGTAGCTGTGTATTTTGGATTAAACTGTCCTGTAATGTGTCTGTTTATGTATGTTGTTTTACCAACACCACCATCTCCAATGATGACAACTTTGAAGTGTGTTTTTTCATTAAACGCACAAGGCGTAGAAGAAGAAACAGTTTCTGATGACATTATTGGATTTTTATGGGTTTTGGTTTGCAATAAACTGACTCTTTGAAAATTTTTAATCATTTTTTTAGTTATTTTTTGTACAAAGCAAACCGGAGTAAATTCTTCTTAAGTTATAATTAATTGATGATCAATTAATCAATTAATCGATAAGTGTGTTCACAAAATCTGATAACATCAGATTGATTTGATAATACCCAATTATCTTTATCATTTTTAATTGTATCTAGAAGATTATAGTGATTATAGTTACCATAGGTAATTTCATATATATAATATTGATTATCAGTATCTACGATACCAACTTTGGTTCCAATTAGAGATGGAATAAATACGAATGGTATAGCGAGTTCAACATTAGGACTGAAATAATACGATAATGGTACTTGTAATTGACTCATATGTTTTTATTCTTTTATTCTTTTATTCTTTTATTCTTTTATTCTTTTATTCTTTTATTTATTATATTCTTTTATTTATTATATTATTTTTCATATATCATTTCTTTATCATTTATTATATTTATATTACAAGAAATTAGGATCTTTAAGAGTTCTTTGTAAATTCCACACATTACTTGGAGGTAAACAATATGTCGCTGGGTTGATGACCATAGTATCAAACTGTTTTTCCCATAAGTTAGTAATTTGTGGAGGTTTATAAACGTCAGCTAGAGAGTCAAACTGAGGATTATCAGTATGTCTATATAGTCTTTGCATTGATGCATTAAATGGATTTTGTTGTTCTACCATTTTAATTCTTTTCAAGTTATCTAAAACGTTAAGTGAATAAGAATGATAATTAATTAATGTAGAATATTCTTCGGGTCGTAATTTCTGTCTATTTACCTTTAGATATGAAATATTTGCGAGTATGTTACCTCTTAATGCATCAATTTCTTCGATTTTAAGTGCAAATGACGACATATTTAGTTTTTATTGACTAAGAGATAGAGTTAGTATATTAATTAGTGTAGAATTTATGAAAAGTATTCTACACTAATTAATGTTGTCTAAAGTCTGCTAGGAGACAGAATGTCCCAAGCATGTTCCTTGGCAAGGGGGTTATGGGGGACAGCATGTCCCCCACACTATGGATTTATATCTCTGACAAGCCTAATAAATTCGCTAATCATTAGTGTTCTCATATTAGCATCATTAATATCGTTATCGACAAGTTGAGCTAAATATGCTAATTTTTTATAATTATCTGATCCACGTAAATTTAAATTAAATTTACTGAAGAAAAAATTATATTGATAATCATCTAATATTATTCTGTGTATTTTTAATATGTAATCATAATTATTGTCTTTGATCTTATCAAGTTCATCTCCAACATATTCATAATATGATTTAATAGATGTCGCTATTGAATTCCATGTTAGAGTTTCATCTTTTGGAACATGTCTTTTTCCGATGTAGTTTTTGTATTTATCTTTAAATTCGTTTACTAATGTGTCAGAGAAAGGAGTACGTGTATATGGATTAATACCATTATTATTTGGATTAATCATTTCAGATAGTTCTTCTAAAGTGTAACAATTATTAAACTCATCTTTTATGATGCGATCAATGTTAATATCATCGAAACTATCACCAAGTAAGTTTTCTGGATTATTACAAAAACCACTTGGAGGTTTTTTATTTTCTGGAACGTTGTTCAGCATGATTTCGTATTTTTCGTAATCATCATTAAGAAAAGTACATATGTCAGATTTATTCATATTACGAACATTTACTCCATTAATAATTTCAATACCACTATTAATAAGTATATATTGTAATTCTTTTTCACATAAAGAGGTATCAGAGTATTGGCAATAATAACCATCTACCGTTTTCCTATCAGGATGTTTCCCATTTTTATAAATACCTTTATTATTAAGTTTTATACTTACTTTTGAGCATCTATCATCATATTTTCCATATATCCACATACCATCATATATAATATCACCATTACTATTATACATTATTCCGTAACCATTCCTCCTACCTTTTGACCACGATCCTTCATAAACATGTCCATCCGCCCACGTATATGTACCTTGACCTGATCTCGCTTCACGGTCAAATGACCCTTCATAAATATCTCCGGTTGCATATTGAATTTTACCTTGTAATCTCATACCATTTAACCATGATCCTTCATAAATATCACCATTCGAATATTGCATATTACCTTGTCCTGATCTCGTATCATTTAACCACGATCCTTCATAAATATCTCCATGTGGCCATTTTTGTGTACCTTGACCTGATCTTTTACCATTTAACCACGATCCTTCATAACTTGTTCCATCAACAAATTTCATTGTACCTTGTCCTGATATTTTATTGTCCACCCACGATCCTTCATAAGTGTCTCCGTTTGCATATTGCATTTTACCGTATCCTGATTGTTCATCGTTCATCCAAGATCCTTCATAAGTGTTTCCGTTTGCATATTGCATTTTACCTAATCCTGATTGTTCATCGTCCACCCAAGATCCTTCATAAGTGTCTCCATTTATATATTGCATTTTACCTTCAAATAATCTTCCATGATTAAAATCTCCAATAAAAATTTTACCATAAGTGTAAGTTAATTTTCCTGATCCATGTGGTCTATTATTTTGATCAATTTGTCCATCATATTTTAAACCACCAATAGGTAAGATTACTTGCTGTTGAGGAGCTACTGAAGGCTTTTGAGGAGCTACTGAAGGCTGTTGAGGAGCTACTGAAGGCTGTTGAGGAGCTACTGAAGGCTGTTGAGAAGATACTGAAGGCTGTTGAGAAGATACTGAAGGCTGTTGAGAAGATACTGAAGGCTGTTGAGGAGCTACTGGAGACTGTTGAGATTCAAGATTAGTAAGAATTTCACAGAATTTGTAATAATCTGCTCTTAATCTACAATTGTTAATATCATTTTGTAAGTTCATTATACCATGACTATTGAGTTGAACTGTCGTAAAGACATTCGGAATGTTTAATCCAGCTTGCGAATATGATTTTCCTAAGCAAGCATTATTTAATCTTACTCTAAGATCCATACTTATAATTCTAATAGTATACTATTATACGAATATAATACAATAATACAATAATACAATAATACAATAATACAATAATACAATTAAAAATTTCTTTTAGTGTGTAATTTATTAAAACTATTCTACACTAATTAATATACACACAAAAGTAAGCAAAGTAAATTATGACTTCGTTTGATTTCACTTCATTGATTAAGTACCTACTAGAAGGTTTAGCCGTGGCACTTGCTATGTATTTGGTTCAAAAAAAGCGCACAGATATTAAAGAATTGATCATAATTGCTCTTACTGCATCTGCAACATTTGCGGTGTTAGACCAATTTAGTCCATACACATCTTCTGGAGCGAGACAGGGATCAGGTATTGGCATTGGTGCATCGGTAGTCTCTGGAGGCTCAGGAGATATAATGGGAGGTTATAATATTGAAGGGTTTGATGATGATTCTGAGGAAGGATTTGACGCGGTTCAGAACGTTTCTAATAATCTCCAGAAAGCAATTCCAGCTGGCATTTGTGCATTAAATGGAACAGCATGTGCATATAGTCCATCTGCTACACAAGAAGAAAAGCATCATTATGTTTGCACAATGCAGAATGGACAATGCAATGCATCTAAAGCATGTGCAAAGTCAAGTGGTACATGTATGTTAGCTCAAGGTGTCCAACCAACAGATGTTAGTGGACGATCGTGTGTGCCGATCAACGACTGTCAACTTAGATCTTCTACTGAACCAGAAGGATTTTCTTTCTAATGGGGGACGTGCTGGGGGACATGCTGTCCCCATAGCCCCCTTGCCAAGGAACATTCTGGAAACGTGCCTTCCCATAGCCCCCTTGCTGAGCAACGTACTGGAAACGTGCCTTCCCATAGCCCTTTGCCGAAAGGATATAAAAAATATAACACATATTATTTTTATAAGACCATAAATAGAAAATAGATGTTATACATTTATTATGAAAACAATATATATGTGTATATTGTTGAGAATTTGAAGAAACAGATAATTAATTATGGAATAAATGTTGAAATTACGAGAACAATATCAGAAAATAATATTAGTGATCTATATGTGATATTTGGAATGCATGATTTTCACAGCCCAATTGTTTCGAGAAATTATATTGTGTATCAACTAGAACAATCTTCAGGAAATCCTGAGAGTAATTATTTTAATGAGAAATATATTGATTTTATGAAAAAAGCAAGATCTGTGTGGGATTATTCACTTGTTAATTATCAATATCTTGAAACATTAGGAATAAGGGCAGAATATAAGCCAATATATCCTCTTTATGATAGAAGAGAAGAGACAAATGCCGATAATCATACCAACAAAGAAGAGAAAAGTAGTGATTTCATATTTGTCGGCATTATGAATGAACGCCGTAACAAAATTATTAATATATTGAAAGATAAAGGTTATTCTGTATTGTTACCTACTGGATTATATGGAGATGAATTTGCTAGAGCTTTAAGATCAAGCAAATTTGCATTAAACATTCATTATTTCAAAGAGAGTATCCTTGAAACTGTACGATTATCAACAATGTTAGAATATGGATGTAAAATAATATCAGAAGTGAGTGTGGATCCAATACTTGATGCGGATTATTCACAGTATACGGATAATGTGTTTATGACAACGTATGATGAGTATGTTGATAAATGTGTTTCTCTAATTGAAAATACTAGTGCTCATAGTGCTCATCATAGTACTATGAGCACTATGAGTGCTCTGAATAATAAAAAGACGGATTATGAATCATCCCTTAGACGATATGATTATTTATTTAGTGGAGAAATAAAAGAAGAGGATATTCCTTTTGTTGTTGAATGTAAGAAAGACACAATTAATGGATCATTATCATTATTTGTTCCTGTTATACAAGATAGTGATTTACCTAAAGTTAGTATAGTAACACCTACATATAACAGATCTAATATATTTCCTTTTGCCGTGAATAATTTTAGAGCAATTGCATATCCAAAAAATAAGATAGAATGGATAATAGTGAATGATTCATCTGAAGAAGAGATGAAAAAGTATAAGATACCAAAAGAATCAAATATAGCACATTATAAGTTAAAAACTACGGGACCATTAACCATAGGTCATAAGAGAAATTTTGGTATTGAACGCTCATCAGGTGAATATATTGTATTTATGGATGACGATGATTATTATTACCCAGATTCTGTTTATAATAGAATAGCATTAATGTTATATTACAAAAAACCGTGTATTGGGACGACCAAACTTGATATTCATGATATAGTGAATAATAAATCAGCACGAATTAATCGAGAGTTATTTTCAGAAGCATCTCTTGCATTTAAGAGAACATTTTGGAATGAGAAACATTTTAATGAGAATTTCCATAATCTTGGAGAAGGTTATGATTTTTGTCTTGGTAGAAAGAATAAGATAATAGATATGCCATCAGCTTTTAATATTATTGCCATGACACACAAGAATAATTTTACTGGTTCAGGAAGAAGTCTAAGTCATAATAATAATAATAGCCATAATAGTAATAATAGTCAAAGTTTGTTGAGTATATTACCAAAGGATGTTATTAAATTGATTAAAGGTCTCTTTAAGTAATAATAGAATAACCTAATAATCTAATAACAGCATGTTTTTTTTCCAGATTTTACAGCAGAACCATTGATATGAACAATTGCATTTCCGATGGATCCGATAGATCCGACAAAACTACCAGCACCGAAAAGATTTCTTCCTGATTCTTTATCGAAGTATTCTATTAGGCCGTGTGTATTTGATCCTCGTTTTATGATAATATTATCGAAAGATCTGTTTATATTCCCAGAAATGTCACGAACTACACTCAGTTCATAAAAAAGCATATCATTTTCTGTGGCATATTTTTCACCATATTCTCTTGGGACTTCTCTTCTAAGATCTGATTTATTTGCGATTAGAACTTTAACAAGATGTGTATCGATTGTTCCACAATTTTGTAGAAATTCATCATACCATGAAGGAATTGAACTAAATGTGTTCATATTTGAAACATCATACACTAGAATAAGAATGTTAATTCCTTTGTAATAAGATCTTATTATAGCTTTGAATCTTTCTTGACCAGCAGTGTCCCAGAAGTATGCTTTCAATTCTTTTATATTTTGATTATTATTTTGATTATTATTGTGATTATTATGTAACTCTTGTAAAAGAGGATTGTTTGACTCGATTTTTTTGATTTTAAAGTCTATTCCGACAGTAGGAGAATTATTTGTGTCCATAGGCAGACCATTACTACAATAATGATGTATTAATGATGATTTACCAACACTACTGTCGCCTAACAGTACTGCTTTTATTTGATATGACGACATTATACTCTATCTTATATACTTATATATACTTATAAGTATATAAGTATTTTAAAGTTATTGATTATACCTTAAATTAATGGTACTGAATTTGTTCAAACACTAAATGCTCAAAATTCAGTTGTTCAATCTGAAAATGTTACTGGAACATTAACTGCTCAAACTATCTCAGTCATAGGTAACGAAACAGTTCGAGGAAATTTAACTATTAATAGTGATTTAGAAGTCGATGGACAAGTAGATATAAATAAATTTACTACAACCCCAATTGATATTTCACCAATTAATTTAAACTTTACCACATATAGAACACCATATACTACACAAAGTGCAACAATTAGTTCACAATTTAATGATAGTTGTGCAATTGGTAATATGGTTAATCTTAATTGTGCATTTTACATAGATAATATTCATAATAATTATGATGGAACAGACAATTATAACAAATTCATTAATTGTATATGATGCAATATTTTTTAATGTTCTATTTATCTCCAGACTTTATAAAAATGTTAAAATTTTTATAATAAAAATTTTAACATTTTTATAAAAGAGAGATTTAAAAGATGAGTAGTGACATCGAGGCTAATGACCCAGAATATATGAAGAAAATGAAGAAAAAGCGAATGATGCGTAAGTATGGAATACAATATTTTCCTATAACTATAACTATTAATAAGGATGAACAAAATCCTGAAAACAACAAAGATGTAACAATAGAAGTTAGAATATGTGCCAAAAAACGATAAATTGCAGCCGTTCCCGTTCCCGTTCCTGTTGCTGCTGCCAAAGTTTGACCGTGCATATATAAATTATTTGAAGATAAATTGAGTTCTTATGTCGGACGTAAGCTTACTTATATTGATGCATATAACAAAGTGCATGTATTTGACTGGGAAACATTAACATGGATTCCTATGCGTAGTAAAATTGGTAGATATATTGTTTTTTCAAGGTCAATGTCTTATCCAAAAAGGTGGATGGAAAGATTATGCTGGATCATTTGATACAATTGAAGAAGCAGAATATTTTAAGGAAAGACTTACGTATGATGATGATGATGGTGATTATTGGGCTGATGTTATCGATACAGAAAATGTTCATGTTATAGATACACATAGTGCTATGTATAATATTATGAAGTACTCTGTTTCATAAATAATTGTTTCATAAATACCGTTTCATAAATATCGTTTCATAAATAATTGATTATTATTTAATAGTATTATTGTTTAATAACATTAAATTTAACTTTTTGAGTGTTATACTCGGGTTCTTCTTCATCATTAAGTGATGAGTTTGCTTTTTTATCAAGGATAGCTTGATTATTTGTCCACAAATCTGGATAACATAGTTTAAAATCAGCCCAATCCGTAATTTGATCGGGAGATGCTTTGTACCAAAAGACAGAATCTTCAAGTCTACAAGATGTAGATTCGAGATTTATTACAAGAGCACCATAATTTTCAGTACATTTATCATGAACTTGTTTAAACATATCAAAAGAAGGAAACATTGAACCATAATTAGCGTATAGTTTTTTTTGTTCAACGACACGATTATCTCTACATAAAAATACATATTGAAAGTTTGCTCTTAATTTTGGAGGTATTCCGATAGAAAATTGCATTGTTAGGATGATTGTCATTCCTTTGTGCCTACCATTGTAAAACATATCTATAATGTTTTTATCTTTAGTCCATTCAGAAGAATCAGCAAGACAGTCATCTAAAACGATTGTGATTCTTGGATCGACGCCTGCATATTCAGGAATAGTATTTATTCTTTTTACCATGTCGCATTGACGTCTTTGAATGGATTTCATAACATCAGCACTATATTCATCATGAATTAACATTGCAGGAACGTGTGGAGAAAAGGTCTTATTATACATATCAGTAGGTGATATTACGGTTACTACAGGTACATCTCTGTGATGATAAAGATAATCGAGAACGAGAGTTGATTTGCCAGAATTAGTTTTTCCGATGAATACTATTTTCTTTAAGTCTGGAATTGATGCCATATTAAATTTTTTTGGTCTAAAAGGGATAAATTTCTTTGATGATACAGGCATATCTATATTAAAAGGAAGAAAATTTAAAACAAAGTAATTAACTTACTTTTAGCACTTTAAGAATTAAGCACTTTAAGAATTTAGAATTAAAAGAGCTATAATGATTCGATATGATTATTGATTCTTATGAAATCCACATCTTGGATTGTTATCTTTTAAGAATTTAGCGGGCTTGGAACAAGGCAATCTAGTTTTTACATTCTTACCATTACAAACAGACCCAGCTTCTAGGACGCCAACAGATGTAGGTTTTAGAGGTTTATCTTCAATTGTTGTTTTTCTTTGATGACTGTTTTGTTGGCTCTGATGACTCTGTTGACTTTGATGACTTTGATGACTTTGATGGCTATGCTGACTTTGAATATTTTTACTATCTTTTATCTTTTCAATTATCAATGAATCGATATGATAAAAATTATCTTCTACGATGGATTCGATCAGTTTTGATACAATCTTTGCATCAATAGCAAATGATGAATGAATCATGCAACATTTTTGTACTGATAAGCAAGTTGTTCCAGATAATTTGCATTCTGAATTGTTACAAGGAGCTATTTCCATTTTATGATTGCATGATTTGCATTTTACAAACTGTAAAATTGAATTGTATTGACAAATTGTTTTACAATTTTGACATGGTATAGTTTCATATGTCTGATACAATGTATCGATTATTTGTGTATCTATTCTTTGCAAGAATAGGTTGACAAGATCCTCAATTTTTAGTTCTTCTGTGAGTACATAAGATATATATTGCAAATTTTTGATCATTTTTTCCTATGACAAGTATATATTATAATGAATGATATACAAAAAAAGTATGTTGATAAAATGATTGAAACATCTGCATATAGATCATTATATAGTAGATTTCGTAAAAATGTTAGTAGAATAATGAATGATTTTCCCACAGGAACAATTGATACATTAATAGGAAAATTTATTATTGTACAAACAAAGAGCACATATATTTCGGTGAAAAAGATTAACAATATTATCCATGAGTTGGAGACGATTAATCCAAATTTGAAAGATTATGGAAAAGGATATTTTCAGAAAGTTAATTCTAAATATGTAGTAGACCTAACTACATTTAGAGAAAGTGAAATATATAAGAACAATTTAGCACTTACACAAAGTGAATTGATTAAAGAAGCAGAAACAGCGGTGGATGATATAAAAGATAATCATCCAGAATATACATTATGTAAATATGTATATATGATGTCAATATGTAAAATTTATAGTGATGAGTTTCTTGAGAATTATAATTTATTATTGAATAATCAAGATAATCAAGATAATCAAGATAATCAATTAGAATATAATGGTATAATTATTCGTAAAGTGTATAAGAAACCATTAAAAAAGATTATGTACATGACGATGTTATCTTCTTATGATAAAGAGCATGGTACAATGTTTTTGTTAGAATATCAAAGAATGTTAAATAATATTCCAAGAAAAGATACGAAGGATTGTATACTCATATTTAACAATACATAGACTACAAAGTACTATTACAACTACTCACTACTCACTACTCACTACTCACTACTCACTACTCACTACTCACTACTCACTACTCACTACTCACTACTCACTACTCACTACTGAGCACTTCAAAAACCTTCAACATCACTCACAAGCGATCTTAAAGAGCCCGGATGTTCATTGACTATTATACAATCTTCAATATCATCTGGTAGATGTCGTACCCCGACATAATGAAAATCATAATAACGGTAACTGTCAACAATTGTCGCAGACAAGTAGTTATCAAAATTGCATTCTGATAACTCATATGAGTCTGCGAACTTGTTATTCCCCTGTACCGCGACATAGATGTCACGATCACATTCCCCATCACCGATATCAGTTCGGTAAAGAAACGTGTAGTATTCTTTGAGACCTGCTGGAGCCATTGGTCTTATCCCCAAAAATAATACACTCTGTTCGAATTTTTGATCATTTTTTTAATTTATTAGAGAAATACATATAGACTTGCATAATATTATTCACGTTCATATGTATTTACTAAAAAGCTAAATATTCATTATTTTCTTTATTATTTTCTTTATTATTTTCTTCATATAGTTTTTTAGACTTAACAAGTAATGTAGGTAATTTATTATCATTAAAATCTTTAATTAAATTGATTATATCATCAAAATTATCACTCTTAAACCATTTACTTACATATGGTTTATCTTCACGATGTGCAACTAGAATTTCTTGTAGATAGTATAAAACAGATTTAATATAATTTGGTGCTATAAAATTATTTGCAAAACTAATAACATCTCCATTAATGCAATTTATATATAAATAAATTCTTGGACAAATGCTTTCAACTAGATCATGAATTTTTACTGTTTGAGCTGTTTGAGGAACATTAAATATAATCACATCTGATACGATGTATTTTTACCATTAATACTTTGATAACGCCACGGAGAAGTTAATGAGAGTGATTTATTCAAGAAAACTGAGAAAGCTAAATCTATATCATCTGTCATACAGAAAACTGTTGAATTATTAATAACGCGCCCTTGTGCACCAAGAATATTATAAACATATGATGCATCATAATGACATACAATATACATTTTTTATAATTGTCTGTATGGTTTATTGTCTGTATGGTTTATTGTCTGTATGGTTTATTGTCTGTATGGTTCATTGTGTATGTTGTTTATTTGTGACTTTTAAACGGTTTAAAGTCCTTTGCTTTTTGTTAAACTTTTTTGTTAAACTTTGATGGCGAAAAAAATCCTGACATCAGAAATTTTTCCTGACAAATTTTTCCAAGAATTTTCCTTTGGAAAAGCCATGTCAGGAAAAATTCCTGATGTCAGGATTTCTGATGTCCGCACACATTTTTTTGTTTTTCAAAAAATTTAAGAGATCGTAACCAAAAAAGCCGTTTTTAAAATGAGTCTTCAAAATTCTGGCATTTTAAAAGTTTAACAAAAGTTCCACAAAGTTTGTTCGTCTTTTTGTTCGTCTTTTTGGTCGCCCTTCTTGGTCGTCTTTTTGTTCGTCTTTTTGTTCGTCTTTTTGTTCGTCTTTTTGGTCTCTTTTCCAAAGATGATCCAAAGATGATCCAAATCTAATCAAAGCATATAAGAAGATTTAATTAGAGTTTAAAATTATATTATATCTAATAATATAAAATGCAAATATTAACTATTATATTAATAGGTGCTCCTTATTCTGGAGCAGATGATGTTTGTAAAATGTTAGAATCTGGATCAGACATGATATCATATTTGAAATATGATAATTCTATGTCTAAACTATTTATCTCAAAATTGTATATAAAGAAAGAAGTCCTTTTATTATCAGTTGAAGAGCATAATGATAATGTACTACTTCCAATTATTAATATATTGAAAATGAGAAATAGCAAATTAAAGATATTTAGCTTCTATGATAATAGCATCAATAGCATGTATTCAGAATTAGTTAGCAGAGTAAATAATGATTCTCTTTCAACTATAAGAAGGATAATAAAATGTTTATCTTCGTACTCTCTAATTTCAGGAATAGACATTAATAAGATAGATTATAGATTACCAGTATCTGACCAAACAAGTATTATTATGAATGAAATTTTAAAATGCATTAACATAAAATTTGTGTTTCCTGAAAAAGCACCACAGAAGGAAATAATAAGTTTTCTTAAAACTAAAAGAATAGATGAACTGGATGTTGAATTATGTAAAATATTTACAATGATTAATGGCAGTAATTTTATTGATTTTACTGCTTTTCATGACGCAGACAAAGTGATAAAAATACTCGATGATTTTTTTTATGATGGCGGATATAAATTATATACAATATGTAGGCATTTCAAATTTCTAGATAAGTATTTAAAAGGACATGTTCCAACAGATGTTTTAGATAAATACTTAAAACATTCTGATATGTTACAGAAAGATCATTGGCAAGAGCGGAAAAAAAGGTATGAGACGGGTGAAATTGTTAGTAAAGAAGAAGTTGAAAAGTTTCTTAATATACTAAAAAATAATTATGGAAAGAGTTCACATGAATCTGTAAACATATTAGGAAAGTATTATGGATCTATAGATTTTAGTAATCCAGATATGCTAGAAGTAACAATGTGTGATTTCTTGCTTACGGTTGTTGATAAAAATGCCATCAATAAAGATAATGACATAGAGGAAGACGAACACTTAGGAGATAAGTATTTGGATATGGAGAGTGGGATCTGGCATATTAGAAATAAGGCAATACAATTGCCTAAAGATTTTATTGAATATGTGAAAGTTCAAAGAGCAAGTGCTGAGTACCCTTATTTTATAGGTCAAAAGAAAACATTTTGCATATATGCAGTAAACAAGTTTACAAACGATCCTAAAAATAATGTTATAGTTGAAATTTTTTTGAAGACGTATGGTTTTTCATATATGGAAATGATTAAGAAATTCAGATCGTATATGAGAGTTACTATACAGAACAACCCTAATAAAAGAAGAAAAACAAGTAAAGAAAATAAAGAAAGTCAAGAAAATAAAGAAAGTCTAGAAAGTAAAGAAAGTCTAGAAAGTAAAGAAAGTAAAGAAAGTCCAGAAAATAAAGAAAGTCCAGAAATTACAGAAATTCCAGAAATTAAAGAAAATAAAGAAAGTAAAAAAATAAGAGTGAAATTAAAAAATAGTACTGTACGAATCATGTGAAATGATTGTGAATTTTTTATCTATAATTTCATCACAAATATCTCTATGTGAAATTAGTATCGTTGTGCTGTAGTATTTTTTTAGATTATTTATTATTGTAATTAGGTCTGTTTCGAAACGTTGTTTGTCGATTGAATCCGCCATTTCATCTATTAGGATGAATTTTCCGGATATAAGATCTTCAAGACCGGCATTCATGGATGTACATAATGCGAGAAATTCAAAACCGCTTAATATAGAAGGATCATTTTGTACACCATCTTTTTCTACATAGAACATAAGTTTACCTTTATTTTGTTCGAAAGATAATGAATATGTTGTTAGTTTTACAAATTGACTATTTGTTCTATCACAAAAGTTTTTGATATAATGATATAATAATTTAAAACTTAGGCATTCAGGATGAAAAACTCTAACAGATTCGGTTAAAATGTCTATTTTTGTAGTCAATATTTCAATATCGGTATTAATATCTTGAATTTGTTTTAATGATTCTTCGTAATCTTTTAATTCTTTTAGATAATTTGAATATATGATATTACATTTTGATACTTTATCTTGAAACTTTTGTAGAGATAGTTTTAAGGATGCATTATTTTTTGAAACTGTGATATATCTAGTATTTAAACTTTTAATTTCGTTCAAGAGAGATTCATTTTGGGTGATTTTAGCATATTGCTCTTTGTAATTTAGATAATTTAAAACTTTAATTTTTTTCTCTAATGAATTTGTATTCAAAATATTTTTGTTTATTGTATCTATTTCTAACCATTTTATACAACTGATTGCATGATTATAATAATTACTGAAAGATTTTATTATTTCATGTAATAAAGATAAATCTTCTGACAGAGTTTTTTTTAATAAGTTAATTTTATTTAATGTGTTTTCGTAATTAATATGATTTTTGTAACTTTTATTTAAGTCACTAATTTCTATTTGATTATTGAAATTTATATCTTCTGATAATTTGTTATATAATTGATAATCTCCAGTTTTGAGTGATTTAATAACTTTTTTAATTAATGAAGTTTGTTCGAAAGTTAACGATACAGAATCAGTACTTATGTTATCAAGAATGTTATAAACAGTTTCTAATGCATTAGGATCTATATTGAGATCATTTTGTAATTGTGTGTATTTTTCTATATCTACAGATCTCTTTTTCATGTTCCCGATATCTAAAGCATCAATAATGTTAAATTGTTTCGGAGGTTTAACTTTTTTTGATTTTGATAATGATTTTAATGTATTGTTCATTTCAATATATTGTGATAATCTTTCGTTAATTTCTTGAAGATTTAATGTTTTGTCAACATCTGATGATAAAGCACTTGATAATTGTTTTAAATCTTCAAATTGTGATAGTTGATCATATAACTTGAATATTTCATCTCTATTCTCAAAATGCTTACTATTCTCAGTATTCTCAGTATTCTCAAAATGCTCAGTATTTCGATTAATGCATTTTAGAATTTTATCGTATTTAATAAAGTTTCCTTTGATTGATTTATAATGGTCAATAGTATATGACGGCCAACGTACATTATTTAAATCATAAATGCTATTATTTATTTTTTCTTTGTGAACAGGTACATCATTAAGTTTTTTTTGAAGATATGATAAAGTGAATCCGTTTGATTGTAATTCTTCAACTAGATCTAAGTTTTCATTGATAAAAGTATTGATAGTATCTAAGTCTAAAGATGTATCATATGTGAAGTCAGAAACCAATAGTGATTGTTTTTCTTTTATTAAGTTTTCTAGAGATGATTTTTCAATGAGAGATTCTTCATATTTAGACTGATGATTATTTAGTTCATCTGTAAGGTCTTCGTGAATGACTTCAACTGGACAAGATTTATTTGAATGTTTCTTTTTATCTTTTAACAATTGCATATTGTTATTTGATTCTTTTAATTCGCTAAGCGACACTTTGTATATGTTTTCGAATGTATTTGTTCCATATAGATTATGGAAATGGTTTAATCGTTCGAGAGGGGACATTTGAAATATATTATTATTTATTCTGTTTGAAAGAATTTGATGTGATGAAAAATTATCAAATGTTCCGAAATATTCTGATATTATTTTTAGAGTTTCAGTTTCTGTTTCGCCATTTAACAAGATATTATCTTTATAAAAAAGTGTTGTTGTTTTAGTTGTTTGGATACCTTTTATTGTTTTTATGAATATCTTTTTCTCTATTTTATATGTGTAACCGTCGCCATTTATTGTGGCTGTGATAAAACCTTCATCTGCATTCCTATTAAGTACGTTCATTTTGTTTTTGCTTGTGCAAGTTTGTTCAAATAGTACAAAAAGTATTATGTTGCATAAACTTGTTTTCCCGACTTTGTTGGGGCCTATTATTGAGATTAGTCCATCAATAAATTCTACTTTGTTTGTAATATTATTACCATATATGAAAACGTTTTTAAATTCGAGACTAATTATATTATATGATTCGCATTTATTGTTATTCTTAGGATATATATACTGATTAATTGAATGATATTTTATTAATTCATTAGATTTATTAGATATTTCAGAAAGTATTGCATGAACATCTATTTGTTCTTCATTTTGAATATCATTATCACCATTAGGATTTTTTAGAGAATGCTTTTTAATAATCCTTTGAAATTTTAATTTATGTATATTATAGTTGCATCTTAGATATGATTCAATTTCATCAATTGGTAAAACATTAGATATTTGTACAGTGAGTTTAAGTTTTTTATCCTTATATTTCGATAATTTGCTATTAATACTATTAATATTATTAGTAGTATTAGTATTATTAGTATTATTAGTATTATTAGTATTTAGAGATATTTTAAGATGAATATAATCATTATCTATATTAATGAAAGATGGTTTACAAGAATTAACATCCCATTGTATGTAACCATGATCATCAGTTTCTGATACATTTTGACATATAAGACTGCCAGAATAAGCAATATTGCTACGTAATAACTGTCTTTTGTGAATGTGTCCTAACATCACTGCATCGAAACCATTAAAATCATTAACATCATGATAACCAACAATTTTTTCTGGAGTTCTTGTGACTATTTGGCCGTTACATAATTTACTACCAATGACTGTTCCATGATATATGGAGAATATTTTTCCGTCAAAAGATTGATCTATTTGAATATTATTTCTATAAATAAAACCATTATCCATCAAGCTTGAGAAAGCCCAAATGATGTTTGCTATTTTGTATACCCCTGTATTTTTTAGACAATACACTGGTATACCGTCAGTTACAGGATATAAGCTATCTTTTATGAGAGATGGATTGGCTTGATTAAAGTCGTGATTTCCGATGCATACAATTGTAATGCATTTATTAGATAATGTTTTTAAGAAGTTTCTGGCTATTTCTATTTGACTGCTATTTAATTTTCCTTTGTTGTGTAAAAGATCTCCAGCTATTACACAAGCAGAATTTTCAGTGATATCGTTTATAAACTTATCAAATACATTTAGATATTCATCTTTACCATCTAGATAAATGTTATAATCGATATGAATATCAGCTGTATGATAAACTGTTTTAATTGATTCTTTTTTATGAATTTCATATGTTAAATCAATAATTTGATTATTTTGATTATTTTGATTATTTTGAGCATTTTGAGTATTTTGAGTATTTTGAGTATTTTGAGTATTTTGAGTATTTTTAATACGTAATTTTATTTTTGACATTTGAATAAATTATATTTTTTAATTAATACAAAGTATTTTCATAAACATTTTCTACAAACATAGTTATAAAAAACGTACATAAAAATAAATTAAAGTATTATATTATAAATTTAAAACATGCATAAGTTAGCTATTGTTGTAGTAGGACCTCCTTATTCTGAGATAGATAAAATATGTTGTGGTTTGAATGATGTAATAAAAGAGAGTATTTATGTACCTGATATGCATGATATATCTAATGTGATTGACTACATTAATAAGACGGATAAGTTCAATAAGTCTGATAAGTCTGATACTTATAATAGAGTATTGATTACAAGTATTGAGAGACATACGAATGAATCTTTAAATAAATTATTATTATTATTGGATGAATTGAAATATGACAAGATCAAAATTTATAGTCTTTATTCTGATAAACCGGAAGAGATGTTTATAATATTGAATAATAGGATGTCACATTACGGAGAAAGTTCTATTAAAAATATGAAAAGATTAAAAGAGTGTCTACAAACTTATGAGAAATTTTTGAAAGATGAAAAAGTTTTAGATTATAGATCTGATCCAGATGGCAATTCAATAATAATTATTAATGATATTGATAAAGATATTGTTGAATTGATAAGAAATTCTTTAAAATCTCCTTTAAAAAGTCATACAGAAGATCATAAAGAAGATCATACAGAAGATGTAAAAAAGACTAAATTGAAATTAAAGCTGAAACAATTGCCAATAGAGATACCAAAAGAGATACCAAAAGAGATACCAAAAGAGATACCAAAAGAGATACCAAAAGAGATACCAAAAGAGATACCAAAAGAGATACCAAAAGAGTATTCGCCTGATATTAATATGTCAAGCGAGATGGAAAAAATAAACAATGTTCTATGTTGTAATAAAAGTAATAAAAGTAATAACAATAATAATATTTATGATATTAATAATTATTTAGATTATGACATTGTTGTGAGTAAATTGAATGAATATTTTGATGAGAATGAGTTTGATATTGGTACAAAAAGTAAATATTTTCGTGCACTTGTTAAGTATTTCAAATCACGTGATGATTTACCATATGATTTATATCAGAAATATAAATCATTAACATTAGATATGGAAAGAAGTTATAGGAAAAAGATTTCTGAGCAGTGTGATTTGACACTTACAACAGATGAAGAAATATCTGTAATATTACAATCAGTAAGAGATAATATAGAAAAGTGTCCTCATAAATCTGTAAAAATAATAGCTATGTATTATTTAACAATAGATTATGAACAACCTCAAATGTTTGAGATTTCACTGAGTGATTTTAATAATACTGTTTTGGATAGTTCATTAGGTGACGTATATTTAGATCTGAATACGCATGTATGGACGATTGGAAAAAGACAAATAACAGTAAAAAAAGAATTTGTCGATTATGTGAAACTTCAACATGGTAAAAAGACTGTAGGAAATTATCGTAATTTAGTAGGAAAGCGTGATTCGTTTGAAAAATATGAGAAAACTAGTGGAACATCAGCATATAGTAGAATTTTTGCATCTACATTTTGTATAAAATACAGTGATTTTATGAATAAGATGAAGAGTAATTTAAGCTATAGGATGATGAAAGATCAAATTGAATTTACACAGAGTCCTTAAGAGTCAATAATAGAAAAACAAAGATAAATAAATACTAATACTAATAAATAAATACTAATAAACTAAAAAAACAAATTATGTTATTAAATATTGATAAAATATTGTGTTCGGAATGGTCACAAAATACTGAGGAAATACGTAAAAGACAATTAAGAGTATTGAATAGTTTATATGCTGGTACTGGTAATCAAAGTGATATTTTTAATTCAGAGCCATTTGAAGATTATGATACGAGTATCAAGCTTATTGAGCAATTTTTCGAAGAACCAAACAAATACACGAATACAACAAAAACGATATTAACAAATGAGACACGAATATCGTATATAGCATGCTTATGTAAGGTTTTGAGAGATTTTGTTGATAAGTTTCCGATGGATACATATGTGAAATATCATAAGTATTTCAATGCTCTAAGTACAATTAAAGACAAGAATTTGCTTGAAGGGAAAAGAAATACAGATGGAAAAGAGTTTCTAGAGACTGTATCTATGATAAAGTTAAAATTGAGTATGAAGACGGCTCAAGATAGTATACGGTTGATATTTACATTGATATGTTTAATTGATATAAGTAAAAATAAATATGGTGTATTACGATTGAATGATTTAATTAATATAACGATTGATCCTAAACTTGGTGAACAATGGTCGTATTTGGATTTAAGTACTAGAAAAGTTATAATAAGATCAGAATGTACAAAGAATAAGAATTCACGAGAGTTTGAATTTCCTGAAGAGTATGTTAATCTAGTAAAAAAGATTCGTGGAAAACATCAATCTAATTGGTTATTATGTAAGAGAGATGGAAGTAAATATGAAGATATTAAGACTCTTAATAAATCTATAAATTTATTATTTGGCATTAATTATTATGAGATACGACATCAATTTGTAACTTATATGCACAGCATTGGAGAATTGAGTGATTGTAAAATAATTGCCAATAACATGGGACATTCTCTTGGAAATGCGATAGATGTTTATAACGACAAAGAATATCCATGTGCTGATAATAATAATAATAATAATAATAATAATAATAATGATAATAATGATAATAATGATAATAATGATAGTAATGATAGTAATTTAGAGATAAACACAATTAGATATTATTTGGATAAAGATTATTGTCAAGACGATATAATAAAGAAATTACAAGAATGTGAAAGGGATAGAAAGATGCATGAGGATGATATATTATGTAAAGATTATCCAAATTATATTGAATATATAAATATGTGTAGATCAAATGGGTATTATGATGGTATTATAAGAAAGAATATTGAGAACGGTATACATAATATTAGTATTAGTAAAATTTTGTTTAATAACGACAAAGAGAAAAATATTTATGATAAGTTTCAAGACTACAAGACTACAAGAAAGATGAGACTATAAAAATAATGATTAAAATTTTATTTTTTGCTATAATAAAGTGCTAATAAAGAGTGCTAAGAATGAGTAAGTACATTAATATGAGTGCTCTAAAAGATTTAGATCCGAGTTATAATGATTTATTATATTCTGTGATAGATTCAAAGGGAAAGAGAGAATTAAAAGAAACAAGTGAATTAAAAGACAGGAGTGACAAGAGTAGACATTATAATTTGGATGAAGTAAAAAGATGGATGAATCATGTTAGTGTAGATCCTAGAACAGGAAAGCGTATTTATCGAGGTAGCGCGAATGACGTAGAACTTCGTAGATATGCTCAAGAGTTGGGATATGATGTTCCACAATCGTGCATTAATGTGAAAGGTGGATTGATAAGATGGATACAATCGAACAGAAGTACAGCAGGTGCATTAAGGATGTGTGAAGAGATATTATGCCGTAATTGTGGCGAAGGAGCGCGCCTATATTTTGTGCATGATTATTTAGGAAACGAGAAATGTCCACTGTGTGGATATGGTATAAACTGTAAGTATATATGCACACGTGTAGATTGTTTGTCGAGTCTTATTCGTAATGGTACAACATGAAATGGAAAAGGTTAATCTAATATTATTGAGTAATAATATGATTGAATAAACTTTGATATAACCTAAAACCTTTTTTCCCTAAATAAAGTGATAAACTCAATAATAATAATAAGTATAATAATGTCGATTAATTACATTAATGAGAAATTGATTGAAAATATTAAGTATTCCGATTACTAGATATTAATTATAATTATCCAGAATATGAGTATGAGCCAGAATATGTTGTAATTGTTTCAATATCTGATAAAATAGAAAAGTTATATAAGTTCAATGACGATGATAAACTATATGAATGTATATCATGTATTCCTTATGAATATGATAATGAATATGATGAGGATATAAACAATAAAATTAAACAATAAACATAAACATGTGACAAACATCATCAACATCATCAACCGTACTACCTAATGTAGGCTCTATATTACGATGTAAAATAAATAAGATTCAAGACGTAGGAGTTTTAGTGAATTT
>Ga0208871_1000171_pt1 | contig 24303 bp, 25 predicted proteins | sample CryBogCBE19Jun07_FD_184592 | JGI IMG/M metagenome (GOLD analysis project Ga0208871, IMG submission 184592) | Freshwater microbial communities from Crystal Bog, Wisconsin, USA - CBE19Jun07 (SPAdes) | ecosystem: Environmental > Aquatic > Freshwater > Bog lake | place: Crystal Bog, Wisconsin, USA...
TTGACTGGTCCGAGGCCGCGTTCCGCCAGGTCTTGGCGGACCTGCAGCCACTGACCGACCAGCTCGGCTTCGAATCAGTTGTCGCGATTCCCGTGTCGGCCCTCAAGGGTGAGAACGTGGTCGAGCGCTCGTCGCAGCTCGAATGGTACGACGGGCCGACCGTCTTGCAGGCCCTGGAGGCATCGAACGCCGGATCGTGGACAACCACCAACCACGGCGCCCGCCTGCCCATTCAGTGGGTCTTGCGTCAAAACGGAGGCGGCCGCACCTACGCCGGCATGCTCAACGGCGCCACCCTTCACGTCGGCGACACCGTGACACTGCTTCCCGCGGGCGTGACGACCACCGTTACCGGTATTCGTTCCGGTACCGGCCCTCGAGGTGCGGCAACCCCCGGCCTCTCGATTGACGTCGACCTGGCCGACGAGACGGACGCCGGACGCAGCGACCTGCTCGCGACCGAGCCACTGCCCACCGTGACCAAAGAGTTCGAGGCCACCATCTGCTGGTTCGGCGAGCAGCCCATGACCCCAGGTCAGCGCCTTCGCCTCAAGCACACCTCTCGATCCACGCAGGCCCGGGTATCGGTAGTGACCGGTGCGGTCGACATTGAGACCCTGACCGTGAATGACGCCACTCAATTGAAGCTCAACGACATCGGCATCGTCTCCATTCAGACGGCCGACGCCGTCGTGGTCGACGACTACCAGGAGAACCGCGTGACCGGGAGCTTCGTCTTGATCGACCCCGTGACCAACGCCACGGTGGCCGCCGGCATGGTCGGACGCGCGTCGTTCCTCTAAGTCCGTGGGGCATGCGCCCCAGTGATGGCCCCTATCGGAACAGATCATTGCGGCGGTGAGCGTCGCACCGTAGTGTTAGCAGTGGTGTGACGGGAAGCCTGGTCGTCGAAAGAATTTGTCGACGAAAGGAACCTCATGAAACGCAATACATCCACCGCCCTGCTGTCACTCTTTGCCCTCGGCATTGTCTTCGGTGACATTGGCACGAGCCCCATTTACGCCTTCCAGCAGTCCGTACCCACTGGCGTGGCCAGTGTCGCGAACATCCTCGGAACGGCATCCCTGATCTTCTGGGCGTTGATGATTATCGTCTCGCTCAAGTATTTGGTCTTTGTGCTTCGCGCCGACAACGACGGTGAGGGCGGTATCCTCGCCCTGTTCTCCCAGCTGCCCAAGAAGTATCGCGACCCCCGGCAGTGGCCCACCTACAGCATCTACTTCGGACTCCTCATGGGTGCCGCCTTCCTCTTCGGTGACGGCATCATCACCCCGGCGATTTCGGTCCTCTCCGCGGTCGAAGGCACCGGGGTCATCAACCCCTCGTGGGTTCACTTTGAAGTACCGGTCACCGTGGTTATTCTGACCACTCTCTTCGCCGTGCAGTCCAAGGGCACCGCGAAGATTGGTGGGCTCTTTGGCCCCATCATGCTGGTGTGGTTCGCCACGCTCGGCGGCCTGGGTATTCGACAGATCGCCAAGTACCCGTCGGTGCTGCGCGCCCTCTCCCCCACCTACGCCGGCCAATTCCTTGGTCACAACAAGCTCCACTCCTTCGTGATCCTGTCATCAGTCATTCTCGCCATCACGGGCGTCGAGGCCCTCTACGCCGACCTCGGGCACTTTGGTGCCCGAGCTATTCGCTTGGCCTGGTGGCTCGTCGCCGCACCGGCTCTCGTCCTCAACTACCTCGGACAGGCCGCCGAAGAGATCGTGTCGCCTAAGTCGTCGCAGGCCCTCTTCTTCAACATGGCGCCGAATCGCGCCTGGTTGATCTACCTCGTCATCATCACCACGGTGGCCACCATCATTGCGTCGCAGGCGTTGATTTCGGGTGTGGGCTCTATTTCGCGCCAGGCCGTGAAGATGGGTCTCTTTCCCCGACTTCAGGTCATTCACACCAGCTCCAAGGAGTCCGGCCAGATTTTCGTGCCGGTCATCAATACTCTCGTCGGTGTTGGCACGATTTTGCTGGTCATTATCTTCAAGACGTCGGGCCACTTGGCCAACGCCTATTCGTTCGATATCTCCGGCACGATGCTGATCACCACGGTCGGCTTCTACATCGTCACCACCCAGCGCTGGCAGTGGCGCAAGCGCCTGATGATCCCGGTCTGTGTCATCTTCGGGCTAATTGACGCCGGCTTCTTCGCGAGTACCTCGACCAAGTTGCTCAAGGGGGCGTGGGTGCCCCTGGCCATTTCATTGGCCATTATGTACTTCATCCTGGTCTGGCGTCGCGGCAACATTGTGTTGACGCGACAGTTGAACGAGGTCGCCGTCTCGTGGGACAACTTCGAGGAACTCGTGCGTCAGGAGCACGTCACGCGCACCGCAACGGTCGGCATCTTCCTCACGTCGAGTCTGCAGCGCATCCCCCAGGCCGCGTTGTCGCAGATTCGCCAGATGCACGTCATTCCAGCCACCGTCTACGCGGTGGAGATCACCACGTCAGACGAGCCCTACGAGCGCGTGCTCGAGTCGACGAGCGAACTCGGTCACGGCGTCACCGTGGCGGCATTTCGCCTTGGCTACATGGAGGAAGTCGACATCCCCGAGCTCATGCACAGCCTCATGCCGGCCGACGTCGAAGCCACCGCCACGTACTACTTGTCGGACCGCAAGTTCAACAATATGAATCGTGGTGAGATCACCGGGATGACCGAGAAGGTCTTTACCTTCCTGCACCGCAACTCGGTGGCGCCGGCGCGCTACTTCGATTTGCCCGACAGCCGTATTGTGACGCTGGCCACCCAGCTCGATCTCTAAGGCCCGTTAGGGCTGCCAGATCATCACGATGGCGGCCACGATAATCAACGTCAGCAGGACGTCGATCGAGAGCCCGAGCTTCTTGCCCGCGGCGGGATCAGCCGTGCCGTTCGCGGCAATGGCCGCCGCCATTTTGCGCTCCGAGGGCAGGACGCGGGCCTCGAGGTGACCGGCGGCCAATACCCAGAGAATTAGGCCAGCAATCAACCACCCCTGTGACAGCTTCATCGCACTCCCGCCAATACCCGTCATGGCCATGCCGGTGATGGGCAGGAGATAGAAGAGTCGGGCGCTGAGGTTCGGGCGGTTCGGGAATCGCTTGGCCTGGTCGGCGGGCGAAGCGCCCTTGGCCACAGCGGCGGCGCTGGTGCGCATCACCACGAAGATTGCGAGGGCTGCTACCGCGACAACAATGTGAAGAGCGAGAAAAATCCCGTAAGCGGGTGAACTGGTTGAGGCAAGCATCATGCCCTCATCGTACTCTCCCCGCCAGGCGTTTTAGCGGCGTTCGATGGCGGCGCCGAGGGACGCCAGACGTCCGACAATGTCGTCGTAGCCACGGTCTACGTGGTCAAGACCCGACACCGTCGTTTCCCCCGCGGCCACGAGGCCGGCGAGAATGAGCGCAGCACAGGCGCGAATGTCGCTGCCGTGCACCGCGGTCCCCTCGAGCGACGCGACGCCACGGATCATGGCGTGGTGTCCCTCGGTGGTAATCGAGGCACCCAGCTTGATGAGCTCGTCGACGTAACGGAAACGACCAACGAAGAGATTTTCGGTCACCATCGATACGCCGTTAGCGACGCTCAGCATCGTGGTGATGAGCGGCTTGTAGTCGGTGGCCACCCCGGGATAGGGCAACGTGGCCACGTCAACGGCCTGCAGACGCTTGGGGCCGAGCACGCGAATGCCCTCCCCGGTGAGGTCAACCTCGCCGCCCATCGCCTCAATCTTGCGCAGCAACATCACCATGTGTTCGGGGTGGGCGTCAGCAACGCGAACGTCACCGCCGGTGATCAGTGCCGATGCCAGGTACGTGGCCGTGACAATGCGGTCGGTGACAACGTGGTGCGCTGCCGGTTCGAGCCGCTCGACACCCGTGATGATGAGGCGCGACGTGCCGAGGCCCTCAATGCGGGCGCCCATCGCCACGAGCTGACGACCGAGGTCCTCGACTTCGGGTTCGCGCGCCGCATTTTCGATCACGGTCCGACCGTCGGCCAAAACGGCGGCCATCAAGAGGTTGTCTGTCGCGGTGTGGCTCGGGTACTCCAACGTGATGTGGGTGGCGCGGAGGCGGCCCTCACAGCGACCGCGAATGAAATTTCGATTGTTCTCGAAGGTCACTCCCATGGCGCTGAGGCCATCGGTGTGGAAATTGATCGGACGGTGTCCGAAGTCATCACCGCCAGGCAGCGCCATGGTTGCCTCGCCGCACCGGGCCAACAGTGGCCCCAGGATGACGATTGACGCGCGCATCGCTTCAAACAGGTGCGCTGGCGCCTCGGGGCGAAGCCCGTCGCGCTCCGGCACCGTAATGAGGAGTTCGTGGTCCTGCGGACGAGTCACGGTGCAGCCCAGCGCCTCGAGGAGTTCGGCCATGATGGCCACATCGGTAATCCCCGGCACGTTGGTGAGGTGGTGGGTGCCGCTGGCCACGAGACACGCAGCCATCTGCTTAAGGACAGCATTTTTGGCGCCGTAGGCCACCACGGTGCCCGACAGTGGGCCAGCGGGCGAAAGTACGCAAGAAGTCACCCCTCAAGTATCGCCGAAGTGGCCTTGGCCCGTAGCGACTACGGGTTACTAGGCTCGCCGTAATGCTCGAACCACATTCCCGTGCCGACGCGCTGCGAAGCGCGACCGAGGCCGCCGCGCTCACGGCCGCCGTCTGGGTGGGATGCGGCGACAAAGAGGCGGTCGACCGCGCCGCGGTTGACGCGCTGCGCACCCATCTCAACGCGTTACCCATGGACGGCGTTGTCATCGTCGGTGAAGGCGAAAAGGACCAGGCCCCAATGCTCGGCACCGGTGAACGACTCGGGACTGGTGAGGGACCACGGTTCGACATTGCGGTGGATCCAGTAGATGGCACCGGCCTGGCCGCCGCTGGACTCCCGGGGGCGTTGTCCTTGGTGGCCATTGCCGAACGGGGCTCAATGTTTGACCCCGGCCCCTGCTTCTACATGAACAAGATCGTGGTTGGTCCGCGTGGTCGCGGGGCCATTGATATTCGTGAACGACCGAGCGACAACCTCCGAGAAGTCGCCGCCAAGATGAAGGTGTCCGTTACTGACCTTCGAGTAATGGTCATTGACCGCCCTCGATCTGCCGAGCTCATTGCCGAGATTCACGAGGTTGGCGCTCAGGTGGTGCTGTTCACTGACGGCGACGTGGTGGCGGCACTCTCGACCGCGTGGCCCACCAGCGGCGTCGATGTTTTCATGAGTATTGGCGGCACCCCCGAAGGGGTAATCACCGCCGCCGCTCTCAAGGGCCTTGGTGGTGAGATCCAGGGCATGCTCCACGCCCCCTCCCAGGAAGTGCGCCGCGCGGCCGAAGCTCGCGGGTATGACTTCACCAAGGTCCTCACCACGAATGATCTCGTGGCCAGTGATGACTGCACGGTGATTGCCACCGGCGTCACCGACGGTGCACTCTTTCATGGAGTGCGACCTTCACCCGGCGGTTCCCTGACGCAGTCACTGGTTCTTCAGTCCCGGCCGCCATCGTCGAATCTGCGAACGACGACGCACGTCGATTGAGACCTTGGGGACTTCTTCACAAGCGCCCATTTCGCCGATTCAGTACCCAACCCCCATGTATTATATGGAGATAGCAGTCATCACTTTTCTGCATACAAGGGGGATTCCATGTTCGTACGCCAAGTTCTCGCGACCAAGGGTCGTGAGGTTGCCACTATTTCACAGGACCGCACCATTGCCGACGCGTTGACCGAGCTCAACACCCGTCGCATTGGCGCCCTTGTGGTGACCGGGGCGTTGCCCCCACTCACCGGCATCTTCTCGGAGCGTGACGCCGTTCGCGCCTTTGCCAGCCACGGTGCCGACGCTCTGTCGATGCCCGTGTCGTCATTTATGAGTGACGACGTCATCATCTGCCACGAAGGCTCCACCATGGACATGCTGATGACGCTGATGACCGAGCAGCGCATTCGCCACGTCCCCGTAATCGAGGACAACGTTCTTGTCGGCATGATCTCCATCGGTGACGTCGTGAAGGCGCGTCTCACTGAACTCGAGAACGACAAGCGCGAACTTCTGGACTACGTCACCGCTCGCTAGACCAACAAAAAAGCCCGCTCGCACTTTGGCGAGCGGGCTTTTTGTTTTAAGTCGCTTAGAGCTGCTTCGCCACTCCGGCCAACACGGTGGCCCGGGTCACGCCTTCGGCGGCGTCAGGGCCGACCTGGAAGTAGCCACCCTCGATTTCGAACGAGAGCGTGCCTTCCTTCGTGTCGACGCGCACGACGCCGGCGACGAGATCACCAACGGTGGGCGTGTGCTGCGGCATCACCGTGAACTGTCCGTCGGAGGAACGAGCCAGCAACGCTGACGCTTCGCCCTTCCACAGCGCCGCTTCCGGCGTCACGATTTCGACCAGCAACGTTGCCATCCTTAGCCCTTTGCCAGCTCGGCGGCCCGACGCTCAACGTCAGAAGCGCCACCGACGTTCAAGAACGCCTGCTCGGGGTAGATGTCGAGGTCACCCTTGACGAGGAGCTCGAAAGACTCCACGGTCTCGGTCAGCGGCACGTTGATGCCGTCAATACCGGTGAACATCTTCGAGACGTACATCGGCTGCGACAGGAAGCGCTGAATCTTACGGGCACGGGCCACGGTCAAACGGTCGTCTTCTGACAGTTCGTCGAGACCCAGGATCGCGATGATGTCCTGCAGTTCCTTGTAACGCTGGAGGATCTGCTGCACCTGACGAGCCACGTTGTAGTGACGGTCACCAACGATTTCCGGCGCGAGGATGTTCGACGTCGACGTCAGTGGGTCCACTGCGGGGTAGATACCCAGCGCCGCGATGTTACGGCTCAACTCCGTGGTGGCGTCGAGGTGGGTGAACGTCGTGAACGGTGCGGGGTCGGTGTAGTCGTCCGCAGGGACGTACACGGCCTGCAGCGAGGTGATCGAACGACCACGCGTCGAGGTGATGCGCTCCTGGAGCTCACCCATCTCGTCGGCGAGGGTCGGCTGGTAGCCCACGGCACTCGGCATACGACCAAGCAGCGTTGACACCTCGGAACCGGCCTGCACGAAGCGGAAGATGTTGTCCACGAACAACAGCACGTCCTGGTTCTTCACGTCGCGGAAGTACTCGGCCATGGTCAGTGCGGCCAAGGCCACGCGCAGACGGACCCCTGGTGGTTCGTCCATCTGGCCGTAGACCAGGGCAGTCTTTTCGATAACGCCCGACTCCTGCATTTCCAGCATGAGGTCGGTGCCTTCACGGGTGCGCTCACCCACACCGGCGAAGACGGACACACCGTCGTGCAGCGAGGCCACACGGCGAATCATTTCCATGATCAACACGGTCTTACCCACACCGGCACCACCGAAGAGGCCGATCTTGCCACCCTGCACGTAGGGGGCGAGGAGGTCGATGACCTTAATACCGGTTTCGAACATCGCGGCGCGAGGCTCGAGCTGGTCGAAGGCTGGTGGGTTGCGGTGGATTTCCCAACGGTCCTCCACCTTGCCGATGTCGTCGGTGTCGAGGGGCTGGCCCAGCACGTTGAACACGTGACCCAAGACGGCGTCACCGACGGGCACCGAGATACCACGGCCGGTCTGGCGCACGACGGTGCCGCGAACGAGACCTTCGGTCGGCTTCATGCAGACGCAACGGACGCGGCCTTCACCGATCTGCTGGGCCACCTCACCGGTAACCACAACGGTCACGCCGTCAATGACGATGTCCATCTCAACGGCGTGGTTGATTTCCGGCAGCGCGTGCGGCGGGAACTCAATGTCGACCACCGGTCCGGCAATCGCGACAACGCGACCCGTCTCGAGCGTGGTCTTTTCAGGAGTCATAGTCATTTCTTACTCACTTTCCCGAGCGGAGCGCTTCGGCGCCGCTCACGATTTCCATGATTTCGGTGGTGATCGAGTCCTGGCGGGCTCGGTTCATAATGCGGGTTAAGGTCTGGCTGAGCTCGTCAGCGTTGTCCGTCGCGGCGGCCATGGCGCGCTGCTGGGACGAGTGGAACGCCGCGGCACCTTCGAGAAGGGCCGAGAAGATCTCGCTCTCGAGGGCCTTCGGGGCCAGCTCGGTGAGGAGGGCCTCCACTTCGGGTTCGAACTCGGTGTAGCCCTTGAGGCCACCAGTGGCTGCCGGCAGCACACCCTCGGCGATGCTCAGCGGCAACAGCTGGGCCGTCTCCACCGACTGCACGCCGGCGGAAAGGAATCGCGTTGAGACCAGCATCACGCGCTGGACGTCGTCGGCAACGAATGGCGCGGCAATCGCCGAGGCCACGGTACGGGCGTCGGCGAAGGTCGGCTTATCAGCGAAACCAAAGAAGCTGTCGGCGACCTCGTAGCCGCGGAAGCGGTAGTAGGGCGCACCCTTCTTACCCACGGTGTACAGACGCACCTGGCGACCTTCGGCCTTCAGTGACTCCATGAGGCGCTCACCGGCGCGAAGCACGGACGAGTTGTAAGCACCCGACAGTCCGCGGTCACCACAGATAACGACCACGGCAACCGTGGTTTCGTTCTCGGCGGCAGCGAGGAGCTTGCCGGCGGCGTGGGCATCGCCCAAGGCCGCTTCGGCGATGATGCGCTGCATACCCTGGCGGTACGGACGGTTCGCCGTAATCCGGGCCTGGGAGCGAGCAATCTGGGACGCGGCGATGAGTTCCATTGCCTTCGTGATCTTTCGAGTGGCCTTCACAGACTTAATACGTCCACGAAGAATTCGTTCCTGTCCACCTGCCATTGCTCCTCCTTTCCTTCTCGGTTACGTCGTTGGGTCTTAGTTCGTGGTCGCGAAGCCGTCGAGGAAGCTGCGCAGGGCGGCGTCCACGGTCTCACTGTCGGGCATGGTGCCCTTGGTGCGAATCTGCTCGAGCAGGTCAGCGTGCTTGGCGCGGAAGGTCGTGAGCAGTTCCTGCTCGAAGCGACGAACGTCGGCGACCGGAATCGTGTCCAGCCAACCACGCGTACCGGCGTAGATCACGATGCACTGTTCTTCCACGGGCATCGGCGCGTTCAGACCCTGCTTCAGGAGCTCGGTCAGACGGTAGCCGCGGTCGAGCTGGGCCTGCGACGACTTGTCCAGTTCCGAACCGAAGGTCGCGAAGGACTCAAGGTCACGGAACTGCGCCAGGTCGATCTTCATCGAACCCGAGACCGACTTCATGGCCTTGATCTGAGCGGAACCACCCACGCGCGACACCGAGTTACCGACGTTGATAGCGGGGCGAACACCCGAGTAGAAGAGGTCCGACTCGAGGAAGACCTGACCGTCGGTGATCGAAATCACGTTGGTCGGGATGTACGCGGTGATGTCACCGGCCTTGGTCTCAATGATCGGCAGCGCCGTGAGCGAACCACCACCGAGCTCGTCGCTCAACTTGGCGGCACGCTCAAGCAAGCGGCTGTGGAGGTAGAAAACGTCACCAGGGTAGGCTTCGCGGCCCGGTGGGCGGCGCAGCAGCAGCGAAATCTGGCGGTAAGCCTCGGCCTGCTTCGAGAGGTCGTCGTACACCACGAGGGCGTGCTGACCAGTCTCCATCCACTCCTGACCGATTGCGCAACCGGCGTAGGGGGCGAGGAACTTGAACGGTGCGGGGTCACCAGCGGACGCGACAACGACCACGGTGTATTCCAGGGCGCCGTGGTCCTCGAGGGTCTTCACGGTCTGGGCCACTGAGGAGTTCTTCTGACCGACGGCCACGTAGATGCACTTCACACCCTGACCCTTCTGGTTCAGAATGGTGTCGATCGCCACGGTGGTCTTACCGGTCTTACGGTCACCGATGATGAGCTCGCGCTGACCACGGCCGATTGGCACCATCGCGTCAATGGCCTTGATACCAGTCTGCATCGGCTCACCGACGGGCTGACGGCCCATGATGCCGGGGGCCTGGACTTCCATACGGCGGTCCTTGGCACCAACGAGCGGACCCTTGCCGTCGATTGGCACACCAAGCGCGTTGACCACGCGACCCAGCAGGGCGTCGCCGACGGGGACCGAGAGGATGCGTCCGGTGCTCTTGACAATCTGCTCTTCTTCGATGCGGTCAACGGAACCGAGCACCACCGCACCGATGGTCTCTTCGTCGAGGTTCATGGCGAGGCCGACGGTGCCGTCTTCGAACTCGAGGAGCTCGTTGACCTTGGCCGAAGGCAGGCCCGAGACGCGGGCAATACCGTCACCGACCTCGACAACGCGGCCAACCTGCTGCGCGCCTACGACGGGGCTGAATTCGGCAACGTGCTTGCGCAGCGCTTCGGTAATTTCATTGGCACTAATGGTGAGCTCAGTCATCACAGTTTCCTTTTCTTAGTCGTTCAATACGGATTCGAGCACGCGACCGCTGGACACGGCGTCGTGCAGGGCGCTGAGTCGGCCCTTGGTGGAGGCGTCAAGACGCAGGTCGCCCACTTCAACGATCACACCACCCAGGAGTGTGGCGTCAGCGGACACCTGTAGTTCAACGTTCTTACCCGCCAGTGCCGACAAGGCCTTCGCGAGCTGTTCTTGTGAGGCGTCGTCGAGGGGACGGGCACTGTGGATGCGTGCCACGCGCCAGTCGCGCGCCTTGGCGACGTAGTCCACGACGAAGTCGAGCGTGCCGACGATGTCGCGCGCACGTCCGGCAATCACAACGTATTCGGCCAGAGCCAGCGTGGCGGGCAACACCTTGCCACCGAGCAGGCTCACGACAAGGCCGAGGCGCTGCTCGAGGGCGGCGTCACGGTCGACGAGAATGCGGCGCAGTTCCACCGACGATTCAATCGTGCGGGCCCACAACGAGAGTTCGTTCTCGATACGAGCGAAGTCGGCCGTAGCAACGTTTTCCAGACCAGCGTCGGTGAAACCCTCGGCGCGGTGACGGGCGGCCATCAAGCCGAGCAGTGCCAGTTCCATCGCGCCGCGCTCGCTCTGTACGAGAGCAGCCATGGCCAGTTCACTGATGGCGTGCGGCACATCTTGCGCGTGGCTGTGACTCGCGGCGTAGACCGCCAGCTTCAGCGTGGCGTCGTTGACCTTGCCTTCGAGAAGCGATCGCACGACGCCGCCGCGAACAGCAGCGTTCAGTGCGGTGTCGGTCAAGACGGCGCGCAGTTCGGGCTGAGAAAGGATGGCGCGGTCGAATGCGCCTAACTCCGCCACCGTGGTGGCGAGAGTGGTCGCATCCTGCAGACCCAGAAGGGCCAGTGCGTATCCTTCGAGCTTCGGCTGCATCAGACTTACTTCGATTCCTTGGCGGCCTCGACCTGCAGGGCGGCAACGGCCTCGCGAACGAGGTCCTGGTGCGCGGCCTGGTCAACTTCACGACCGACAACCTTGGCGACGAGGTCAAAGACGATGTCACCAATCTTGGCGGACGCTTCGTCGATGGCCTGCTGACGTGCCGTGGCGACTTCGTTGTGCGCGTTCGCCACGATACGGTCGTACTCCACCTGTCCCCGACCGGCCGACTCGGCCTTGACCTGGTCAGCCAGCGACTGGGCAGCGGCGACAATCTCGCGCGCCTGCTCACGAGCCTCATTCAGAACGCGCGTGCGCTCGTCATCAGCCGCGGCCGCAGCAGCGCGAGCCTTCTCAGCGGCCTCGAGGGCCGTGCGAATCTTGTCCTGACGCGCCTCGATGGCCTTGTTGAGCATCGGCAACACCTTCTTGGTCATGACGGCCAAGATGAGGAGTACGACGAACAGCTCGACAAACCATGTGTCGTTCGGGAGGAGGAAGATTGAACCAATCATGTCGTGAGACCTTCTTTAGTTAGAGGACGTTCCGTGGCCACGCCGAGGCGTCGCCACAGGGGATCACTGCGCCTTGAAGACGTAGACGAAGACGACCAAGAACACGAGGTTGATGAAGTACATAGCTTCAACGAGACCAACGGTCAAGAAGAAGTAGGTACGAGCCTTGTTCTCAATCTCGGGCTGGCGAGCAATCGCTGCGATGGTCTGGCTACCGGCCAGGCCGTCACCGATTGCGGCACCGATAGCACCGCCACCGAGGGCGAGACCGCCACCGACGAGGGCACCAGCGTTACGTACTGCATCAGCCATATTGGTTGGATTTGCCATTTTTCTTTCCTCCTGGGTTAGTTAATGCGAGGTTTCGTGAGCGTGCGACTCGTCATGGCTGGTGGCCATGCCGAAGTACAGCATTGCGAGCAACATGAAGATGTACGCCTGGATAACACCAATACCCAGGTCGAACGGCTTCCAGAGAATTTCACCAAACGGGATGGCGTAGATGGGCAGGAGCGTGGTGATAACGGCCACCATGATCGCACCCGAGAACATGTTTCCGAACAGACGCAGCGTCATCGTGATCGGCTTGACGAACTCTTCAATCACGTTGATTGGCGTCAAAAACGCGGGCTGGGCGTAGTGCGCGAAGTAGCCCTTGGCCTTGCGAGCGCGCACCGAGGCGAAGTGCACCCAGACAATGGTGATGGTGGCCATAGCCAGTGGCAAGTTGATGTCACTGGTCGGCGACGGCAAGATTTCGCCCGTCTGGCCGGGGTGCATCGACGAGGGCAGGAAGCCAATCGAGTTGCAGATGAGGATGAAGAGAAAGAGCGTGACGCCCAGTGGCACGTAGCGCTTGCCACGCTCGCCCATGGCCGATTCGGCGACGCCGGTCACCATTTCGACGATCATTTCCCAGAACACCTGGAGCTTGCTGGGGACACCATCGGTGACCTTGCGGGTCAAACGGAAGGCCAGGTACATGAAGATGACGAAGGCCAAGCCCGTCGACATGAGAATGTCGTAGTCAAACGTTAAACCGAAGAGCACGAGGTGCGGGTGCACACCAACTTCAATAGTCTTCGCTGCGTACAGCGTCTTCACTACGGTCTCCCTTGACCCATGACAACCCTCAAGAGGTTAGCCACAAATACGATCTGATAAATAACTAGCCCTGCCACAATACCTATTCCCAGAGGGGTACTGAATGTCAGAGCACCAAAAACAATAACCGTTGCCACGACGAGGCGTAGCAGGGTGTTCGAGCCGAGCTGGCGACGCACCAACTTGGAGGTCTTCTCCCCGCCCATTTCGACCTGTGCGACGCGACGGGAGAGGAATCGGAGATTGAAAATCGCCATTGCGATACCGACGCCTTCACCCAGTCCGGCGAGGTAGTTGATGTAAATCGCCACGAGGAAACCAATGGTGCCCGAAATCAGGGCGGACCAAATCGTCCGTCGCATCAGGCGCGGCAGGGTGGCGGAGGAGATGTCGTCGAGCACAGGGAGAATTGGTTAGAGGTACTTGCGGATTTGTTGGACAACACTCACCACGGCTAGCACCGTCCCCAACACTACCCCGACGAAGATGCCCGCCGGTGCGGTTCCGAATTCGTGGTCGCACCACAGTCCCCCGCCGACGCCGAGCGCCTCACAGATCGCGATCGTGGAGCCCATAACGGCAAATGCGGCCCACCCCGGCATATCGGGCACGCCCGAAGGCTTCTCGGGGGTCGGCTCGTCGGGGGTGGTCACGATTGGGTCTCCGACTCGTAGGCCGCCCGTTCGGCCCGGCGCTGACGGGTCAACAGTGGGCTGGACCAGGTGAACAGGCCGACCACCATGACGGCCAGTGCCGCCGGCAGGAAGACGTTGGTGCTCGGATAGAAGAGTGGGAAGAGGACGAAGCCGCACAACAACGCGGTCCACAGCCAAAGAATCAGCACCGTCCGGCGGTGTCCGTGTCCGAGCCGCATAAGGCGGTGATGGATGTGGTTCTTGTCGGGGGTGTGGAATCCCTGTCCCGAAATCGTTCGCCGGGTGAAGGCCCAAATGGCGTCCGTCAACGGTACGCCCAGGATGAAGACGGGGATGAGGAGCGGCGCAAAGAAGAAGAAGGTCACGCCGCCCGCGGGAGCAGTACGCCCACCAATCACCATGGTGGAGGCACTCATCAAGAGCCCCAGCATCAATGCACCGGCGTCTCCCATGAAGAGTTTGGCGGGGTGAAAGTTGTCCCGAAGAAAGCCAACACATATGCCAAAGGTGAGGGCCGCGATGAGCGGGCCAACATTGGAGGTTGGCAAAAAGCCCAGCTCCTCGAGTCGCAGCCCGTAGACGCACAAGGTGCCCGACGCGATGGCCACAATGCCACCGGCCAGCCCGTCCAGTCCGTCAATCAGGTTGATGGCATTTGAGAGGGCGAAGACCCAAATCGCAGTAATAATCGGCAATACCGACGGGCCCAGCACAATGAACCCCGCAAAGGGCAACTTCAACTGGTACATCGTGCAGCCGCTGAAGTAGAGCACCGTGGCGGCGAGGACCTGACCGCCGACTTTGGCCGGCGCCGACATGTCGCGGAAGTCGTCGAGAACACCAACCACGAACATCACCCCAGTGGCCAGCAGGACGCCAAACATTTCCTTCGAACCGAAGATCACTGCGCGCGTCACCGGGAACAGCAGCGCCGCGAGCAGGGCAACACAAAAGCCGACGAACATCGCGCCGCCACCGCCGTACGGGGTCACCACCTGGTGGACCTTGCGTTCGTCAGGTTCGGCCGAGTACCCGATCCGCACCGAGATGCGGCGTGCGAGTGGATTGATCACCAGCGTGACCACGGCGCCCACAAGGGCAATGAGTCCGTAGACGCCGAGGTCCGCCATGAATTACTTCGTGAAGCGTGCGTACGGGTTGAAGGCCCCGCAGAGTTCCGCTACCTCGTTGCGAATCGTGGCAATCGCCGCGTCATCCTCACGCTGGCGCAGGGCACGGGCAATCAACGCCGCAATTGTGGCGAATTCCGCTTCCTGCATGCCCGCCGTCGTTTCCGCTGCCGTACCCACGCGCACGCCCGAGGTCACGAACGGACTGCGGGGGTCGTAGGGGATTTGGTTTCGGTTGGTCGTGATGCCGGCCCGGTCGAGGACTTCCTGGGCGACCTTGCCGGTCAACTCAGCGTCGAAGTCCTGCAGGTCAATAATCACCATGTGGTTGTCGCTGCCGCCGGACACGGGTCGGAATCCCTGCTCGGCCAGCGAGACGGCGAACGAGCGCGCGTTGGTCACAATCTGGTCGGTGTAGACAGAGAAGGAGGGCTGGGCCGCTTCCTTGAAGGCGACGGCCTTGGCGGCAACCGCGTGCTCCAAGGGACCACCCTGCTGGCCAGGGAAGACCGCCATATCAATGGCCTTGGCGTGCTCTTCGCGGCACAAGATGGCGCCGCCGCGAGGGCCGCGCAGCGTCTTGTGGGTCGTGAAGGTCACGACGTCGGCGTAGGGCACCGGGTTCGGGTGCGATCCGCCGGCAATGAGACCCGCGACGTGGGCCGAGTCGAACATCAACAGGGCGCCGACTTCGTCAGCGATTTCGCGGAACGGGGCTGGGTCAATGCGACGCGAGTAGGCCGTCGCACCGGCGACGATCAGCTTCGGACGGTGCTCGAGCGCCAGGGCGCGCACGTTCTCGAAGTCAATGAGTTCACCGGGGTTCTCGGGGTCGTCCGAACGCGGCGTGACGCCGTAGGAGACGAAGTTCCAAATCTTCGAGGTAATCGACGCGGGCGAACCGTGCGTCAAGTGACCACCCTGGTCCAGGCGCATGGCCAGAATCGTGTCACCGGGGTTGAGCAGCGCCTGGTACACCGCCACGTTGGCGTTCGCACCCGAGTGAGGCTGCACGTTGGCGTGATCGGCGCCGAAGAGTGCGCACAGGCGGCGGCGCGCAACGTCTTCGATTTCGTCCACAATCTCGTTGCCACCGTAGTAGCGACGACCGGGGTACCCCTCCGAGTACTTGTTCGTCAGAATCGAGCCCGTGGCGGCCATGACCGACGGCGAGGCGAAATTTTCACTGGCGATCAACTGCAGGGTGCTCGTCTGACGAGCCCACTCACGGCTGAGCAGCGAAACGATTTCATCGTCGTTGACGATGAAGGAATCAAATGGTGACGCGGTCATTGGGGGATACCTTTCTTTCTACTTCTCAGAGGGGGTGTCGAGGGCGGCCAACTTGGTAATACGGCCAATGTGACGGCCCTCGCCGGGAGCGGTGGTCAACCACGCATCAATTGCGTCGAGCGCGACAGCAATGCCGAGCACGCGCGCGCCCAGGCAGAGCACATTGGCGTGGTTGTGCTCACGTGCGAGACGTGCGGTGGTGGCGTCGTGCACCAGCGCGGCGCGAACACCGGGCACCTTGTTCGCGGCAATCGAAATACCAATGCCCGTGCCGCAGATGGCGATACCGAGGTCGGCGTCGCCATTCACCACGGCGTAGCCAACTGCGGCACCGTAGTCCGGGTAGTCCACCGACGTTGTGCCGTCGGTGGCACCAAGGTCGAGAACGGTGATGCCGCGGTCGGTCAGGGCGGCCACCACGGCGGCCTTCAGGTCAAAACCGGCGTGGTCGGAGCCAAGGGCGATTTTCATAGGCCTAGCCTAGTTGCAGCGCCGAGCCGCCCTCATCTCTCTCGGGCCGAGCACCTGGGAAATCTGCTCCTCGGCGATCGCCCCGTGTCGGAGGATTTCCCAGCTACTACCAAGTCGCACCACCGTTGACACAACACCCTCGCAGGCGCCCCCGTCGAGGACCCCGGATACCACGCCGCCCGTGAACTGGGCGACAACCTCCATCGCCGTGGTGCACGGTGGTTCACCGTGCAGGTTGGCGCTGGTCACGGCGAGAGGACCCGTCTTTTCGAGAACTTTCAGCAGATCAGCACGGTTGGGCTGTCGAAAACCCACCGCATCGGTCGTGCCGTATCGCTGGGCGATGGCGGGGGCCACCGGGACCACGATGGTCAGTGCGCCGGGCCAAAAGGTAGCCGCGAGGGCCTGCGCCGCTTCGGGCCACTCGACCCCAAGGTCCGCAACCGTGGAGGGCGACGGCACCATGATTGGCAGAGCCACATCACGCGGACGACGCTTAGCCTCGAATATCAGTTCGACCGCCACTGGGTTGGCGGCTACGGCGGCCAGTCCGTAGACCGTGTCGGTAGGAAGAGCAAGGACGCCACCCGCGACGAGCGCGTCCGCTGCTTCCGTCAAATTCAGTATTTTCACGCTGGTCTCCTCCCGACCAAGACTCGGGGACGACCACTGAGGTCATCGTGATCCACCACATCCACCCATCCCGCACGCACCGCGCGAGCGAGCAGCGCCTCGCGCTGTTCAGCGCCGTGTTCGAGCACTACTGCCCCACCGGGTCGCACCCAGTCGAGACCGTGATCGAGGATATGCGCGAGGTCGGCCAAGCCGGGCTGCTCGTCTTCGTCGGGGGCCACGAGGGCACCATAGGGTTCGTGGTCGAGGACGCGATCCAAGGTGTGGAACTCTTCCTCGCCGACGTAGGGCGGGTTTGAGACCAGCAAATCAACTCGCCCCCGAAGCGACGGATCGAGCTCGGCGAACCAGGACGAGTGCAGAAACGACACCGACAAGAGCTTGTGCTTGATCGCATTGCGCTTCGCTACCGCCAGAGCATCCAGCGTCTCATCGACGGCAATCACCGCTGCGGCGACACCGCGGTCTCGGAGTTCACTGAGGACGGCGAGACCAATCGCTCCTGATCCACAACCGAGGTCCACGATGAGCGGCGACGTACTGCCACCACGCGCGAGTTCGGTGAGTGCGATATCGACCAATTCTTCGGTTTCCGGTCGGGGGATCAGCACCCGAGGGTCAACGTCGAGGTCCAGCGTGCGAAAGGGCCAGTGCCCGATGATGTACTGCAGAGGCTCCCCCGCCAGTCGGCGTTGCGCCGCGTGACGCAGGGTGGACATCTCTTCGAGGAGGCCACCAGGTAGGAATTCTTCGACGAGCCAGCGAGCTTCGCGGCGCTCCAGGCCGAGAGCCACGAGCTCCGCAACCGGGTCGACGTTACTGTCCGCCACTCTCAGCCAACTGGCGCGCGCGCTGGTCCGCCAGCAACGCATCAATGTAGGTGTCGAGTTCGCCTGCGAGGACGGCGTCGAGCGTGTAGGTGGTCAAGTTGATCCGGTGATCGGTCACGCGGTTTTCCTTGAAGTTGTAGGTACGAATCTTTTCGCTTCGACCGCCGGTGCCGAGCTGGGACCGCTTAAGGTCGCCGAGTTCGGCCGCCTGTGCGTCCTGCGCCGCCTTCAGCAGACGCGATCGCAACACCACCAGTGCCTTGACGCGGTTCTGGATCTGACTCTTTTCGTCCTGCATCGACACCACGATGCCCGTGGGCAAGTGGGTGATACGGACCGCGGAGTCGGTCGTGTTCACGCTCTGTCCGCCGGGGCCCGATGAGCGGTAGACGTCAATCTTGAGTTCGTTGGGGTCGATGTCCACATCGACCTCTTCGGCCTCGGGCAGGATCGAGACCGTGGCCGACGACGTGTGCACACGGCCCTTGGCTTCGGTGGCGGGTACGCGCTGGACGCGGTGCACGCCGGCCTCGTGGGCCATGCGGGTCCAGGCATCCTCACCCTTGATCAAGTACGTCGCCTCATCAAGACCACCGTGGTCGGAGGGGCGCTCTTCGATGACTTCGAGTTTCCACCCACGCAAGGCCGCGTAACGGCGATACATGGTGGCAAGGTCACCGGCGAAGAGGTTGGCCTCTTCCCCACCCTCGGCGCCACGAATTTCCACGAGAACGTTTCGTCCTTCGTTGGGGTCTCGCGGCAGCAACAGCGTCTCGAGCGTCATCTCAAGTTCGGGGATCTTGGCTTCGGCCTCGTTAACCTCGTCACGCCAGAGTTCACGGTCGTCACCTGACGATTCGTTGAACATCTCCTTGGCGGTAGCAAGGTCGGACTGGACGGACTTCAGTTCGTTCCAGGCCGCGTTGATTTCAGCAAGTTGCTTGTGTCGACGCGACAGGTCCCGAAGGCGCGCCAAGTCGGCGGCAACATCGGGTTGGGCTAACGCGGTCTCAACGGAACGGAGTTCCTCTTCGAGGGCGTGCAGCGTTTCGTCGAGGGAACGCACGGCGGAGCTGTCCTAGGGCTTAAGCCTTCGGAGCGCGCGCCTTGTCGGTCTTCTGCCCGTAGCGGCGCTGGAAGCGCTCGACGCGGCCACCGGTGTCGACAAGCTTCTGCTTACCGGTGAAGAAGGGGTGGCACTCGTTGCAGAGTTCGATCGACAGGGTCGACTTCGTTGACTTCGTCACGAAGGTGTTGCCACACGAGCAGGTGACGGTGGCGTCGCCGTAGTTGGGGTGAATGTCAGCTTTCATGGTCGCTCCTTAGTGCGAAGGTCAAGTTTACCGCAAAATCAAGTGGTGGGCGCTGGGCCCTTGGCAATCTCCGCTAGGAAGACGTCATTTGACGGCGTGGTACGGAGTTTGTCGATCAGCAATTCGAGACCGGCCGCCTCACGGCCGTCGGCCACAAGTCCGTTCAGCACGCGGCGCAGGCGCCACACCTGGGGCAGAACTTCCTTCTTGAACAGGAGTTCTTCGTGACGCGTGGACGACGCGTTGACGTCGATAGCCGGGTAGAGGCGGCGCTCGGCCAGACGGCGGTCCAGCTTGAGCTCCATGTTGCCGGTTCCCTTGAACTCTTCGAAGATCACTTCGTCCATCTTCGAACCCGTTTCGACGAGTGCGGTGGCCAGAATGGTCAGCGAACCGCCTTCTTCAATGTTGCGGGCTGCACCAAAGAACTTCTTTGGTGGGTAGAGCGCACCGGAGTCCACACCACCGGACATGATGCGTCCGGTTGCTGGAGCGGCCAGGTTGTAGGCACGAGCCAGACGGGTAATGCCGTCGAGAATGATGACCACGTCGCGGCCCTGCTCCACCAAACGCTTGGCGCGCTCGAGGCAAAGTTCGGCAATGTGCGTGTGTTCATCGGCCGGACGGTCGAACGTCGAGGCGATGACTTCACCGCTCACGCTGCGGCGCATGTCGGTCACTTCTTCGGGGCGCTCGTCGACGAGGAGCACCATCAGGTGGACTTCGGGGTTGTTGGCTTCGATCGACTGAGCGATCTGCTTCATGATCGTCGTCTTACCGGCCTTCGGAGGCGACACGATGAGTCCGCGCTGTCCCTTACCAATCGGCGCGAGCAGGTCAACGATGCGCGGCGTCAAGTCGTTCTTGCCATCGAGCGTTTCGAGCTTCAGCTTCTCGTCGGGGAACAGTGGCGTCAGGTCCTCGAACCGGGGGCGCAGTTTGGCAACCTCGGGGTCGAAGCCAGCAACGGTGTCGACACGCAACAACGCTGGGTACTTTTCGTTGGAAGCCGCCGGGCGAAAACCACCAACGATGATGTCGCCCTTGCGCAAGTTGAAACGGCGTACCTGGTTAATCGAGACGTAGACGTCAGTGGGCGATGGGCTGAACCCACGCGTACGCAAGAAGCCGTAGCCGTCGTCGCGAAGGTCGAGCAGACCTTCAACGTCAACGAGTTCGCCGTGGTAGGGCTGGTCGGTGTTGGGCAGTGAGTCCGAGAATCGCTCGCGGCCATTGCCGTTGCCGTTGCCGCCACCATTGCGATTGCGACGGTTGCGACGGTTGTTTCGTCCGTTGCCGTCGTTCCCGAAGTCGCGAGGCTGACGGTCGCCCTGGTTCTGATTGTTCTGACGCGGACCCTGGTTGTCGCGTGGTTCACGTGGTTCACGTGGTTCGCGCTGCTCACGGGCCGGACGAGCGGGGCGCTCAGACGACTCCGCGCTCGGCGTGGCGGGAGCGGCTGCCGGCTCTGGTGCGTAGTCATTCAAAATTGCCTCAAGGTCGTCGGTGGGCGTTGCGACCGTTCGGCGCGAACGAATGGCGCCCTTGGGGCGGGTGTCGGCGGCGGGAGTGCTGGACGACTCGCTTCCGGCGAGGGCCGCAATGATGGTGGACTTCGTCGCGCGAGGACCAACCTCGACACCGGCGGCTTTGGCCAACGTGACGAGATCTTCCTTGGACTTTGCTTCAAGATTTTGCCGCGAAGGGCTGGTGGGCTTTTCAGCCATATGAGGGTCCTTCCTCGCCACGATTCGAAACGGGAGTCATGGAGAAAAAACGAGAACTGTCGAAAGTGGAAGAGTTCCGCACATCGCCATCAAGGCCTGATGTGAACGACAAGGTCAGTGTAGCGCATCACCCTCACACCGTCCACCGCGAACGGTGGCGTTAAGAAAGTTCGCGAAGAAGGGTGTCGAGCGTCGCGTCGACGACGGCCGGCATGGCCGAGTTCGAGATGGCGACGTCGGGGTCCTTCAGACCATTACCGGTCAACACGCACACCACCGTCGAGTTCTTTTCGACACCGTACTTCAGCAGTCCAGCAACGGACGCGGCCGACGCCGGCTCGCAGAAGATTGACTCGTAGCGGGCCACGTAGCGGTAGGCCTCGAGGATCTCCTCGTCGGTGACCGAACGGATATCACCGTGCGACTCCGAAATGACTTCAAGGGCCGGCACCCAACTGGCGGGGTTGCCAATACGAATGGCCGTCGCGATGGTTTCGGGATGCTCCACTGGGTGACCCAGCACAATCGGGGCAGCGCCGGCCGCCTGGAATCCCCACATCTTGGGTAGTTTCGTGGCCTTGCCGGCGAAGTGGTAGTCGTGGAAGCCACGCCAGTAGGCCGTGATGTTGCCAGCGTTGCCGACAGGAATGCAGAGGTAGTCCGGGGCGTCGCCGAGCACGTCAACGAGCTCAAAGGCACCGGTCTTCTGGCCCTCAATACGGTCAGGGTTAATTGAGTTCACGATGGTGATGGGCAGGTGTTGCGTGAGCTCACGAGCCAGGTTGAGGGCCTGGTCGAAGTTCCCACGCAGCTGGAGCACCTTGGCGCCATAGACAATGGCCTGCGCCAGCTTGCCCATAGCGATCTTGCCTTCTGGCACGAGCACGACACAGTCCAGACCAGCCTTGGCGGCGTAGGCCGCGGCGGCGGCCGAGGTGTTGCCAGTCGAGCCACAAATGACCGTCTGAGCCCCCTGTGCCTTGGCCTTGGTAATGGCCATCGTCATACCGCGGTCTTTGAAGGAGCCTGAGGGATTTAGGCCGTCGAACTTCAGGTAGACCTTGGCTTCCAGGCGCTCGGAGAGTCGCTCGGCGTAAATGAGTGGCGTATTGCCTTCTTGAAGGGTGACGATTTCGTCAACGCCGCGCAGGTCCAGCCATTCGCTGTATTCCTTGAGCAATCCATTCCAACCGGTCATTCGGCGCCTCCAATAACGCGTAGACAAGCACCAACCGACGCCACGGTCGGAAGGTGCGCGAGTTCGTCAAGCGTGGCGTTCATGTCACGCGTTCGAACGCGGTGCGTCATGAACGACAACCGCGCGTCGTGGCCGGCTCCGGACTGCTCCATCGACAAAATCGAGACGTTGTGCGCGGCGAAGAGCGAGGCCACGTCCGCCAGGACGCCCGGCTCGTCCTTGACGTCGAGCGAGATGTAGAACACATTGAACATCTCGTCTTCAGAGACACTGGTCAAGCGATCGTCCACGGTAAAGGGAATGTCGTGACGACCAGCGGCGCGATTGCGTGCGGCATGCAAGACGTCGCCCAAAACGGCCGAGCCGGTGGGTGCGCCACCAGCACCTTGCCCCAGCCACATCAGGGGACCTGAATTCTCGCCTTCAACAAAGACGGCGTTCATCGCCCCCTGCACCGAGGCCAGTGGGTGACTGTTGGCGACGAAGGCGGGGTGGGTCCGTCGAGAAATACCGTGTTCACCAACTCGTTCGGCGGCGCCAATGAGCTTAATGACAAAGCCCGCTCGACGAGCGAAGTCCACGTCCGCAGCGCGCACGTTGGCGATGCCTTCTCGGGAAATGGACTCGCCAACCAGTGCGGTGCCGAAGGCCAGCGAAGCGAGGATCTGTACTTTGGCCGCCGCATCGAAGGCTTCAACGTCCGCGGTGGGGTCAGCTTCCGCGTATCCCAGCGCCTGTGCTTGCGCGAGGGCGTCTTCGTAGGCCAAGCCCTCGTCGGTCATCTTCGAAAGAATGAAGTTCGTCGTACCGTTAACGATTCCCAGCACGCGGTTGATCTTTTCGCCGGCGAGTGACGTCCGCAACGCCCGAACGATAGGAATACCGCCAGCGACGGAGGCTTCATAGAGCAGGTCAGCCTGGTGCTCGTTTGCCAGGGCGGCGAGAGCAGTGCCGTGCTCAGCCATCAAGGCCTTGTTCGCCGTCACGACGCTCGCGCCACGACGCAGGGCTGTTTCGATATAAGTCTTGGCTGGCTCAATACCGCCGGCGAGCTCGACCAGAATGTCGACATCTTCTCGGGCGGCAAGTGCCTGCGCGTCGTCAACCAGCAGCTCCGACGGAACGCCCGGGCGAGGCTTGTTGATGTCGCGGACGGCCACGCCCACAATTTCAAGTGGCGCGGTGGCGGCATCGAGTAGAGCGACCTGTCGTTCGGGGCTGAGGACCGCCGCTACGAAGGCGCTCCCAACGAAGCCAGCGCCGATGACGCCTACGCGCACGGGGGAATTCGACATGGCCTCAAGGCTATCCGTTGCCACTAGTACCCTCCGTTGACTTCAAGTCGAGCGAGATCGTCAAACGTTTCGCGACGCAGCACCAAGCGCGCGACACCATCGGCAACGAACACGACCGCCGGTCGCGGAACTCGGTTGTAGTTCGACGCCATCGAGTACCCGTACGCCCCGGTCACCGGCGTGGCAATGATGTCGCCCACCGCCGTTTCGGCGGGGAGCCACGCTTCGTCGATCAGGACGTCACCACTCTCACAGTGCTTCCCCACCAAACGGACGGGGCGCGTTCGCGGCGCCATCGGACGGGCAATATCGAATGCCTCGTACCCGGACCCGTAGAGCACGGGGCGGGGGTTGTCACTCATGCCGCCATCGACGGCCATGTAGGTGCGCTGGGTGACTTCCTTGATGGCGCCAACTTCATAGAGGGTTACCGCCGCCTGAGCAACAATGGATCGACCTGGCTCGGCCAAGACGCGGACGTTTTCAAGTCCCGCAGCGCGGACCGCGTCACGGACACGTTCACCCCACGCCGTGATGCTCAACGCCTCTTCATTAGCAACGTAGGCCACACCAAGGCCACCGCCGACGCAGATCTCGTCAAAGTGGTCATCCTTGGTGAAATCAGCCAGGATTCGAATTGCCTCGACGAAACCGTCCGTTTCAAAAATCTGTGATCCGATGTGCGCGTGCACGCCGTGCAGCGTGACACCGTCAATTCCGCGAAGCGCGGTAATGGCAGCCCGCGCGGCGCCGGTAGCGAGTGCGAAACCAAATTTGGTGTCCTCGTGACCAGTGCGGACGAACTCGTGGGTGTGCGCTTCGACGCCGGGCGTTACGCGAACCAGGACGTCAACCGTTCGCCCCGTAGCCACCAGCGACCGAAGTCGTTCAATTT